>OJFV01000031.1_pt1 | contig 126707 bp, 97 predicted proteins | sample 1594391 | NCBI WGS metagenome assembly OJFV01 (sample SAMN05416856, study PRJEB24817) | seawater metagenome | isolation source: Sea water | place: Canada:Atlantic | collected 2013-11 | reverse complement strand
ACACCGAGGCCTCAAAGCCCCCAACCCTGATTCCAGTCGTGCCTCCTTTCATCAAGGCTACAAATGCAGTTCACTCCATGCACACAATCCCGTAGCCGCGATGCAGCGCAGCGGAATCGAGGAGCTCGCTACACCGAGGCCTCAAAGCCCCTACATGTGTGAGGGGATCGGTAAAAGGACTTTTGCGGCTTCGGTACGCAGTGCCTCGGTTAGGGTACGGCTAAGGGTTGTTCGAAGATTCCATATATGCCAATACAGTGGTATATCCAACGTGTTGCCCGGTATCAACTCGATTACCTTTTTTTCTTTTAACCATTGTTTGCTTTGAACATCAGGCACCATACCCCAGGCGAAGCCTCTGGCAATGAATTCTAAAAATGATTCGGTAGACGGCACTCGATGTCGAGTCTGAGGGTAACCAGCGCCGAAGTAGTGTGCTAGGTATTCTCGCTGTAAGTCGTCCTTATGGTTAAATTCTACGCAAGGTGCAGCGAGCAGAGATTCTTTATTAACCCCTTTAGGGAAGTAGCGCTGTTTGTAGTCTGGGGAGACTAAACAGCGATAGGTCATCACGCCCAAAGGAATGCAATTACACCCTTGAATAGGCGCAGCACTGGCACTGATACAGCCTACTACTGTGCCATCCCGTAACAAGTCATGAGTTCGATCTTGATCGTCGACATGTATCTCAACAAAGGTTTTTCCATTGTTTAGTAGCGGCATCAATGCATCTAACAACCATGTAGCGAGGCTATCTGCATTTGACCCAATGGCAATTGACGCCTCACCATCATCACCATTTCCTGCCAGATTACTGAGCAGGTCTTCTTGAAGATGGCTGACCTGACGGTAATATTTCAATATTTTCACCCCCGCATCAGTTAGTGTAGGGGGGCTTGAGCGTATGATAAGTCTTTGGCCCAGCTGTGTTTCTAATTGGCGAAGGCGTTGTGAAATAGCTGACTGAGTAATACATAGTCGCTCTGCTGCTTTTTCAAAACTCTGTGCGTCTATGATTTGGGCGACGGCTTCGAGTTGTGGGATCTCTATACTCATTAGTTTTGCTTATGTAGAAGTAATTTAATTAATTTAACTTATTACAGCTTGAACGATAGACTTCATTTCATCAAGTGAAGACGACTGTTTTATGGGGTTGGGTTAATGCAAGAACTACTATTACCGTTGATGAAAGGTTTTGTGACAAGTGGCAGTCTGATTATCGCGATTGGAGCTCAGAATGCGTTTGTTTTGTCTCACGGCTTAAGGCAGCAGTTTAATGGTTTGATCGCAGTGACTTGCAGTACATTGGATACACTGTTAATTTTTGCCGGAATTGCCGGTATGGGGGCCTTGATTACCAATGCCCCTTATTTAATGCTGGCCGCAGCGCTATTTGGCGGTGTGTTTCTAGTGGTTTATGGCTTTCGGGCATTGGCATCGGCGATCAATCCGAAGCCTTTAAATTCTGAGGGCAGTTCGCTCAACTCCAGAACAGCTGCGATTTTGACGACACTGGCGATTAGCTTGCTTAACCCTCATGTTTACTTAGACACAGTGGTACTGATTGGCAGCATAGGGGGGCAGTATGCATTGCCAGAGCGGTGGTGGTTTGCTGGAGGTGCTGCTTTAGCCTCATTTGTGTGGTTTTTTTCATTAAGTTGGGGGGCAAAAAAACTGGCGCCGCTATTTAAGAAACCGACTACTTGGCGAGTATTGGATAGTTTTATTTGCCTAATGATGTGGTCTATTTCAGCGTCGTTATTTGTGTTGGCCTATGACTTGATCGCCAAAGGGTTATGATTCTGGTTTTATGACCCTATGATCTTAGCCCCTTTATAGCGAGCCTAACCCATTGCCAGCGGTTGATAAGCAGAGCTGAAAATATCAAACCGCATCCCGTCAATTGAACGAAGCTCATAGTTTCACCAAACCACCAGCCTGCTAGCAGAGTCGTCCAGATAGGCTCTATGGTTAAAATGACCGCTGCATGGCTGGCAGGCGCAAGGCCTTGCGCAAAAGTTTGTAGGTAGAATCTCAGGCTGGTGGCGATAATAGCACTTGCTAACAACCACCCCCATATGTCGCTGGACACATCAACTGGCCACTCTTCTATACGCCATGAAACCGTGAGTGCTACAACGCCGACCACCCCCAGTTGTATTGATGTCAGCACCAATGCAGGCACCTCTGCGGCCATACGGGTATTAAGATTAAAATGTAGTGAAAATACCGTAGCGGCGGCCAAAAAGAATAACTGGCCACTATCTAGGTGAAGCCCATTATCCAGCGATAGAAGTGCGAGACCTGCAATGGCGACAGGTAGCGCCAACCAAGTGCTTAGAGGGGGCGTGTCACCAAAGATCCAGCGAGCCATAATAGGCACCAGCACAACCCCCATACTCGTAATAAACGCGCCTTCACCGACATGTTCGGCATTAAATAGCCCCATGATCCAAAACATCATGGCTATTGCGAATACCGCGCCAGTCAATAGAGAGCGCTTTATTGCTTGAGCCGACAGTCTACTGAATTCTGTAAATCCAAGCATGGCTAAAACAAGCCCTGCCAGCAAAAAACGAGTGCCTATGAACAGTATTGGGGGCATTCCCTGTAGCGTTTCTTTCGAAAAAATCCATCCGGCAGCTGCGAGAAAAGTTACAAGAACTAAGAGGAAATCGGCTTTTAGATGATGTTGATTAGACAAGTTTTATACTCGGTTTTTGGGCTGTTAGCTAAGCATCTACTAGCTCTGCTGGATACGCTAAGGGTAACAAATTAAGAGCATAGCTAGCGAATGACTTTACAGGCGTTACTGCTTACATTTGTGTTGGTTTTGGGACAGGTGAGCATCAAAAATATTATCCAATACCCCTTCGGATTTTAGATCTTGTATAGCGTTATTTAGTTTCTCTGCCTGGTTTAAATGAGCAGACTTTTTAGAAAAAACCAGCCACTGTTCCCGGTTCCCCATTATTAAGGGGGATATATCAATGGTGTCTTGAAGGCATAATTGATTAATAAGCGCGGTGATTACGACTCCATTTCCTGCGATAGCATCAAGGCGTTTAATGCCTAGCATCTTGACTAGGCTTGGATAGCTTGAAACAGCCTGTTTATGTATTGAATTATCGTTATCAAATTCAGGGTTTATTGCGCCTGAGCGGAAAATTCCTACGCTTTTTAGTTGTTTCAAGTCTTCATAGTTCTCGATCAATGTACCTTTTTGTGTTGCGATGATAATAGGAATAGTGCGCACTTTTTCAATATATTCAACATGATCGTTTAGACTGTCGGTTTTAAATAAAATAGCCGCATCTGATTGGCCAGATTTTAAGTGGGCTATGACTCTTGCTTTTGGCACTATCCTTTTTTTAATATTGATATTGGACTTTTGCGATATAAAATCGACATACTCCCAAAACGTACCTACATTGTCGCCATGACTATCAATGTAAGCGAAAGGATAGGACCTTAGGATATCGAAATTGATGCTGACGTGCTCCGAAGCAGTGGCGTTTAGGTTTAATAACAAAACCATGGAGATACCGAGGAGGTAGCTCCGAGAAATGAGTCTATTTCTTAAACTAAGCATGAGTTCCTTTAGGTGACTAAAAGTAGAGTCCATATTTAAAGGTAAGTATAGGCCAAGAACCGAATATTTCATTTCCTATTCAGTAGTGTCATAGATAGGCATTAATGCCCTATACAGGCTAAAGTTTTGGCGGGGAAATATGCACTCATCTATACTTTGACCAAAGCATTGGTTCTCCTTGATCGTTCCTCGTGGGTTTTTCAAAGGCATGGCCGGGCGTCGATAAGTTAGTATGGTATAGACTCAAGCCCATAATGAGCCACAAACTATAGCTCACTGCGAGATTCTGTTACTCTAGTTTAAATCAGGCTTCGCTCTACCCAATGCTTAACCCAATAATCAATTGATGTAACTACGTGAATAAACGGCCAACCAAAGCAGAGATAAGAAATGAGCTAGAATCTCAGGTGCGCGATTTCCTCGAACAAGGGGGGAATCTTGAGCAGGTTGAGAGGGGGGTGAGTGGTCGGTTTGATCAAAATGGCCCGATTAAATCCAATGCGATTGTCTTAGATGAACCTAAAGAAGGGCGAACTCTATTAAACGAGGTCGTTGCGACCATTGAATCGCGCAAGCACCCTGAACCTGTTAAAAAGAAGCCTCGCCGATCAGCACCTAAAAAGAAAATGATCTATGATGACTTTGGAGAGCCACTCCGCTGGGAATGGGTCGAAGAGTAGCGCTCCCCTAACATGTTTTAAACCGCTTTAATATTAAGCACTCACTGCCTGCAGTGCGTTCTCATGTTGGGTGATAATGGGTGTAGACTCACCTTTCGCAGGAGATAGTTTTAAGAAAACACCCAATGCAGCCAACAAAAATGCGGCGCTAAATATAATGGCAACGGGGTAGTAGAGGTTTCCGGCCAAGTCTAACTGGCTGTACTTGATGACCATTATCAAGCCTTCAAGTGCTAACGCTACGCAAACGGTACCGATAAAGCGAGGTAGTGTCCTGCGAAGCATAACAACAACATCATGCTGTTCTTCGTTTCCGCCATACTCCTTATTGATAACCATCGCTAGTTCAAAAACAGCTAATGATATAATTCCTGTGTTGATGGCTTTTAAGCAGCTTTGCATCAGATCTTCCCCGTTCAGTATACCTTCTGCTAATGTTGCGAAAGCAGACATCACCATAACGAATGAAAGCCCGAAAAAAATCAGGGAAAATAAACTAGCAAATATCGAACGTATTGAAAACGTTCTGGGTAATAAACTCATAGCTGTCCTTGTACTAATATTATATTGGTTAACGGCGTTGATTTTATCGTTTGATATACTGGGATATTATCCGTATAAGTACCTAATTTTATCTACTATGGCATTTCACCAATGGCGAATGTGCCATTCTGAAAGAACTGAACGGCTTGTTTTTTCTTTCGGGCAATTAATATCGGGCCATCATCAAAAAACAGAAAGTTTTTCCAGTTTCGCTTAAAGACCGCCCATGAGGTTTCAATTACTTTGCTGCTTTCGTAGCAAAAAAAGATCGTTACATTATCAGCCCAATCTATATTCTCAGAAATGAGTTCAGGTAACTCAGGTGATGAAGAATCCCATGCTTTTTGCCAAATCTCTTTGTGCAACCATGTGTTTTCATTGGCGGCCCAGTCACCACTTTCCCAGTCGGTAGGGTGGTCTGCCTCTTTGCTGATACGTTGCCGCCAGAGTTGGTAGGCACTAGATTCAGATAACGGTTTAATGTGTACTAAGTCTTCGGGGCTAACAGGCATATCTTTATGACGGAAAACCCAAGCATTGCGATATTCAGAAAGGTCTATGTAGTTCATCGAGATACCTGATAGTTAATAAAGAGCGTGCACTATAGTTATTAGATATAGATTTTAACAGGAGCAGGTATTAATAAGAACCGGTTTAATAAGGCGCTACCAGCCTAGTAGGTACAAAGGCTGGTAGGTACAAAGGCTGGTAGTTTATGTGGGAGATAATGTAGTTATCAGTGAGCTGTTGAGCTATCAAGCGTCTCAATAGCGCTTAAAATCTCATTAGTTTTTGCTTTCATTAGTGAAAAGTCATTTCTAGATTCGACATTAAGGCGTGCTAGAGGCTCTGTATTTGAGAGTCGCAGGTTAAAGCGCCACCCGTCAAACTCCATGCTCAAACCGTCAATATACGAGACTCCAATGGCCTGCTCAGCGTAGAGTTGCTCAATGCCTTTTAATACCTGTTGTGGTTGTGTTAGCGTTCGATTGATTTCTCCACTAGCTGGAAATTCCGTCATCCGCTCTTCGAGTAGAGATGAAAGTTTTGCCTCAGTTCGACCGAGTCGCTCGGCAATCAGCAACCAAGGGATCATGCCGCTATCACAGTATGCAAATGAGCGGAAGTAGTGGTGAGCACTCATTTCTCCACCGTAAATGGCATCTGTTTCACGCATAACTTGTTTAATAAATGCATGCCCGGTTTTGCTTTCAATAGCGGTACCGCCGCTCTCTGAGACAACTGCTTGAGTGTTCCAGGTTAGTCGGGGGTCGTGAATGATTTTTTCACCAGGATGATGACTCAAAAATTGCTGGGCAAGCAGACCAACAATGTAGTAACCCTCTATAAAATCGCCTTTTTCATCAAACATAAAACAACGGTCAAAATCACCATCCCAAGCGATGCCGAAGTCTGCGCTATGCTCAATTACAGCTTCTCTGGTACTGGTTCGGTTCTCAACCAAAAGGGGGTTAGGGACGCCTGCCGGGAATGATCCATCAGGGTTATGGTGAACCTTGATAAACTCGAAAGGTAAGTGCTTTTCAAGTTCATCAAGTACGATACCCGCACCGCCATGACCCGCATTAACCACAACCTTTAAGGGTTTAAGGTCTTTTAGGTTAATGTACCCAAGCATATGCTGGATATAGCTATCCATAGAGTCCAATTGGTATTCCGTGCCTGCCCTCCCTGGAAGGTTCTCACAGCCCCCTGACGCAATCATTTCTTTGATCGCATCGAGACCTGTATCACCATAAACCGGACGTGAATCTTTCATCACCATTTTCAGCCCGTTATAGTCTTTCGGGTTATGGCTTGCGGTGACCATGATTCCACCATCCATCTGGTAGTGGAAAGTGGAAAAATAGACCTGTTCGGTTCCGCCCATTCCAATGTTATAAACATCAGCACCTGCCCTGCGTAAACCGTTGCACAAAGCCTCTACCAGTTCGGGGCTTGATTCACGAATGTCGTACCCTACAACGACTTTTTGAGTGCCTAGTACTGAGGCATACGCAAACCCTATCTTTTCAGCTAGGTCAGGGTTTAGCTGGTCAGGAATCCTGCCGCGAATATCGTAAGCCTTAAAACAGTTTAAATCCATGTTATACCTCTTCTATATCAATCTTGTCTGGTTCTGGGATATTGACATTAACTCGGCCATAAATATCTTCAAAACGGACGATATCGTCTTCACCTAAATAGCTTCCAGATTGCACTTCTATTATTTCTAAAGGGATCTTTCCGGGGTTCGCTAAACGGTGTACTTCACCTATGGGGATATAGGTAGACTGATTTTCAGACATAAGAAATGTTTTCTCGCCGCAGGTTACTTCAGCTGTGCCGCTAACTACGATCCAGTGCTCTGCTCTGTGATGGTGTTTTTGCAGTGATAGACGAGCCCCTGGTTTTACCGTAATACGTTTAACTTGATGTCTACTTCCATTGTCCACCGAGTCATAGAAACCCCAAGGACGATAGACCTCACGGTGAGCATTGGCTTCAGGGCGTTGCTTTTGTTCAATTGCCTGTACTAACTTTTTAACATCTTGAACTTTATCTTTGGTCGCCACCATCAATGCGTCTTTGGTATCAACGACGACCACATTGTCGAGGCCTAATAGTGTGACCAGGCGTTCTTCCCCCCGGATGTAACAATTGGTACTTTGTTCTAACAAAACATCACCATTTACTACGTTACCATTGCTATCTTTGGTGTGTACATCCCACAGTGCAGACCATGAGCCCACGTCACTCCAATTAGCCTGAAGAGGGACTACGCAGGCTTTGCTGGTTTTCTCCATGACCGCATAGTCTATCGAGTTATCGGGGCAGTGTGAAAATATATCTGAATCAATATGCAGTATATTATCTTCTTTACGGCTGCGTTGAAAAGTAGAAAGCACCTTGTCATACATGTCTGGATCATGTTGCTTTAGTTCGCTTAGATAGCTGCTTGCCTGGAACATGAACATACCGCTGTTCCAGTAGTAGTGGCCACTTGCCAAATACTCTTGAGCTTTATCCATGCTTGGCTTTTCAATAAATGCCTCCACACGGAAGGTGCCATTCTCAGTGATCGCTGTATTATTTGTTTGAATATAACCGAACCCCGTTTCAGGCTTATCAGGGGTAATTCCAAACAATACCATCTCACCTGCATGGGCCGCAGAAGAGGCTACGTTTAGTGCTTGGTGAAAGGCTGCTTCATTTTCAATAACATGGTCAGCTGGTAGCACCAACATCACGTCATCTTTTCCTTCTTCGAGGATGCTAAGTGCGGCTAGTGCAACCGCTGGAGCGGTATTACGACCGAAAGGTTCAAGTAAAATGCTGCGCGGTACACAATTTATGGCGTCTAATTGTTCTTCGACAAGAAAGCGGTGAGCGTCATTGCACACAACCACGGGTGCGCTGACCTCCTCAAGAGAGAGTCGCTGTAATGTTTGTTGAAACAGTGTTTTCTGCCCCACTAGTGGCAAAAACTGTTTTGGGTTGTGTTTACGTGATAGAGGCCATAGACGTGAGCCATTGCCGCCTGAAAGAATTACCGGGATCATAGTGACGCTCCTTGTTTAAAGTTTGATTCTTGATAATGCAGCAATAACCGACCTGTTAGGGGCTGGGTACGACGGAGTTATTCTGCTTAATTACTTTTACTGTGATTTTCGGTGGTGCCGCTGAAACAGGCAGGTTTGTATTGAATATGCGCGTTAAATTACCTCCTAACCGTGTTGTTTTCATTGGGCGTAATGTTTCAAAATAAGGTGAAAATAGTGCACTTTCGTTAAAGTACTGTACATAGGCTTCCATCCAAGCAAGGGCGTAGTTGGTGACCAAACCGTCAGTTACTTGTGTCGCTCCAGTTTTTTGCTCAAAAGGCGCTGGGTCAGAGAGACTTTTAACGGTGACTGTCACTAATCTGGTGAGGGCTTGTTGCTCAGTGGGTGTGAGTTCTGTGTGGTTTGCTTCAGAGAACGCTGTTAGCATTACCAAAGGCTGAATAGAATAGTTGTGATAACCTAAAGCTCTAGTGCTTCTTCTTAGCTCATTGGGCAAAAATCCTTCTTGGTCTATTTGTGCTAATCCCTCCCTTAGCCCATTGTTTGCCCAGTTAAATAGGTCCTGACGATTAAGCACGATACTTGTTATCATGACGGACCATGCGGCCCAGTAATCGTGATTATTACGTTTGCTTTCTGGGCGGTTACTCCAGTCAATGACGACTTTTTGAGCAAGCTGAGCGAGCCATTCTTCTATCACTTTGCGTTTTTCAACGTCAATCTCTGGTGCATTTTCAGGTGCCTTAACTAGAAAGTATGCTGAAGCAGTCGTGGCAAGCGCCCACTTACGCACAGACATGCCTGTGTGGTTGTGCTCTTCAGATAGCAGCGCTCCAGCTTGCCCCCAGCTTTCTAGCCAGCTTATAAGGCAGAGACGGCTCGCAATACCTGGCTTTCCTTGTAGGTAGCCCTCGGCCAACTTAATACTACCTTTTTCTAGACGAGAAATGTCGGATGTGGCTTCTCGGTAGCGTCTTTCTGCATCAGCGCTTAACTGATCTCTTGCTGAGTCACTTCCCTCGTACTTGCTCGTAAACAGTAATGAGCTGGTGTAAGGCGTTGGTGGTTCTTCGCAGATGTAGCGGCTGTTTTCGTCATGACCTTTGCCGTCTTTTACAGGTAAATAGTAGCCAAGGGGAGCTTTAAGCATTGTAGTGGAAGCTGGGGGCGTAGCCGCATAGCTGCCTATGTTTAATGCCATCATTGCCAAGGGTATCCACAATAATTGTCTAGTTTTCAAAATGTTTTCTCCTTATGCAATCACAGTACGAGTTTTTGTGATTGCTTGGATGCGTTAATGAGGGTTTATTTGCGTAGCTCACTATCGCTTCTCTGGCACAAGCTTGCCGTTACTTTTAAGTCCTGAGGGTAGCTTTCATCGATCTTTATATCGAATGAGGTGAAAATAAAGTCTTTCCAGTCATCTTCAGAACGTAACTCAAACACAAAACGACCATTGCTATTTACTCGGTCTCGGTGCTTCAATGTGATGTTTTCTTTACGGCTGTTGTGATACCAGACTTTTGCCTGTAAGCGCTTTATGTCGGGGTTATTGAATTGAATATCTAATAAGTAATCACCGCTTAGTAGGTTCTTAACCTGGCCCCCACCATTAAATAGCACTTCGTTGTTTCCTGTTGTTAAGCTGGTGGTGCTAGATAATACTTTAGGCTTTGTGGCGCATCCATTGTCGACTAAAGGGATGAGCTGACGGTAATTAAAATTACTCGATAACGAGGTGTATGAAGGCACCTCCCAGATCAGTATTTTAGGCGGGGCTTCTTGGTAATCTTCGGTTGGAAGGTACTGTAAGAGTGAGCCTATAACGCCACCACCTGCTTGACCTATATTCAAAACGTCTCTGGATAAAAATTCTTTTAGGTAACCCACAAAATTATAATTGGTTTCCGCTTTCGTAAAACTGGTACCAGCTGCAACGATCTCGGGCAAACTAGCATCGCTAAACAGGTCTGATTCCCCCTCCTCGACTGTAGAGGCTTCAAATTCATTTACATATTGTTCTGGGAGTTGAGTGCCACAGATCAGATAAGCCGCTTTTTGATGAGATCCGCTAACTTTTAGCAAGCCTACTCGATCGTTTTTATATTTCGTTTCTGTAATAGATGAGTAAATATCAAGCTTTCCGATGGTATCAGCAACTATCTGAGCCGTTAGTTTGGCGCCATAGGGTGTCCAGTGGGCATCTCTACGAAAATAAAAATCTGGTGTACTGCCATCATTAATCAGTGTTTCTAAGTTAGGGACAATAATGCCCGTTTCTCGGATTTGTCGTAATGCTTGGTTGTAACTATTTGATGCCGCGATAAAATCATATGGAACATCGACTATCCCGTCAGGGTTTATCAAGCCTCGTGTGGGTTGATATACCATGACTAGCTCAGTCCCCTTTGAAGCCAACGCATCACGAAATCGATTCAATTCATTCAAGGTGCTTTGGTCAACTTCAAAGTTTTCGTCGAGGTCCAGTTTTGTTCGATATAACCAGCTATCAGTCCCCGCTACTAAATGCTGGCTGACTTTTAGGAATTCTGTGTTGTATGATGCAGGGTCTTTGACCTCTGGACACAAGGAACAACAGGCTTCTAGTTCATAATGAGGCGCCGCAGCAGAATAGGGCGCATAAAGAGCCAACAGTGCAGAGACTGCCAGTGCTTTTTTAACAGAAGAAGGACGAAAAATAGGCATTGTTTTCATGGTTATACTTCTCGTTTATTCCTGAACCCAAACCAATGACGGATTCGTATTGGGTTGACTGACGGCAAATAAGTTGAATATTTCACCTCGTTTAAGGGCTATAGGGCTGGCGGAAACAATTTTCTTTTGCGCGTTAAAGACGGCTAGCGAGATTTTGACAGCATTGACTTCTCTGAAGCCGCTATTATTTGGTTCAACGCCTTTAATGACGGTTCCCTTACCGTTGTCTGTTTTAAGGGTGAGAGGGATATCTGTTAGGTTGTAGAATGCGATAAGTGCTTTCTTTCTCTGGCTAAATGCTTGGCCTTCGATAGTGGATATTGCACCTGATTTATTAAGGAAAGCGGTGTAATAGTGATCTGCTTCTAACACTAAAGGTTGCTGTGATTGTTTAATGTTGAGTGTGTATTCACCGGCAGGTAAAAACTGATACTTGCTAGCGCTATATACGCCTTTTGCCGTCAATGATTTAGAACCAATACTGGCTGTTAGCATAGCGGCTTGGCTGCTATTAAATATACGGATAAACGCTGAACCCGGAGGTGCTTTGGGGCCATACAATGCTTCCTCACTCGCTTTAACATTTAATGTCGTAAGTAGCAGCGTAGCGAGCGCCAAAAGTAAAAAACGTGTGCTGCTACCTTTGCGGTTGCAACGTGTGGAAGATAAGTAAAGACTCAATCTGTTCATTATGCAGATGGCTCCTGATGGATGGTTTGTTTTTTGTCGAGGGTGGCTTTGGTTAATGCCATTTCGGTATGTGTTTTGTATTTAATCGGCAAGAAACGTTCAGGAAACTCCCAAATTAAAATACGAGGAGGGGCGTTGGTGAAGTCCTCTGATGATAGATACGTTATCATCGGTTCAATAGGGCCTTGTCCTTCTTCTGCATAATTGAGAATTTCTTGGCCAAGCTGCTGCTCTAGAGCCCCAGGGAAGTTCCATAACTTATTAGCGCTATAGCTCGTCCCCACTAAGGTAATATCAAAGCTTGGTTCATCAGCGAACAATAGTGCGTCAGCATCGTCTAGGTTTGTATCACTGTTAACTTGGGTGACTTGTGGCTCAATTGTTTCTGGTTGCGGCCCCAACCAGCTAAAGTAATCCCGGAAGGGAATAAAACTCATTAAGTCCCCTTCGTGTTGCTGACTTGTTAATACTGAGGTTGAAAATTGAGTGCTATCACCCAGAATGTCCGCATCGAGTGTTGCGATCGTCTCTTTTAGTTGGGTAGCGGCTATTTTTGCACCAGCGGGTGTCCAGTGGGTATCTGTTCTTAAATACACTTGCTGCGCGTCTTTGGTTTGTAACATGGACTCTTTAAAACCTGTCCAATGAATGCCTTCGGTTTGAAGCCATTGTGTGAAAGAAAGGTAACGTTGCAAAGCACTGTTACTGGGCTGATGCTCACCTAAATACTCTGGATAGATACTTGCTTTTGCAGGTACCACCGCGACAACAAGCGTTATATTTTGTTGCTCGAGTTGCGCTGCAATAGCTTTGATCGTATCGAGGTTCTGAGCGGTATGGTTTTGTTCAGCTGGGTAGGCTTTAAATTCTTCAGAACTGAAAAGCCAACCCTCTTTGCCTATTTCAACACCGCTACGTCCTTCGTTAAAGAGCGCATACTCAATAGCGGCCCATACATTAACGCCGATGTTTTTGATTGGGAGTTGATCGTCATAATGGTCTTCAAAGGCGGCGGCTTGATCACCGGTAATCCAACTTTTATCTTGTATTTTATAGTCGGCATAACTCCCAATAGAGAGCCCTCCTATCAAGATTAGGCTTGCGCCAAAGGCCAAACCAGGAAAATTATAAGATATCTTTTTCATTATGCTTCTCCTTGAGCCTAAAACTGAAAATACAAAAAGGGCGAAAAGCTTTGGGCAGACAGTTTTAGTAAACTCAGTGCGAATAATGGTATCACCGCAATTTGGCTTGCTTTATAAATGGTCTGTCCGCCTTGGGCTAGCCAACGCATAATGGGTTGCTTAAACCCGGTAATAAACACCACGAAATAAGACAGCACCAAAATAAACAATTGCAGCTTAGTAATACCATCTATCAGTGGCTCGCTCAATGTGAGAGAGGTAAAGCTAAACATGGCCTTATAAAAATAGACCGCTGTGGTAACGTCGGGTGCTCTAAACATCACCCAACCAATGACGACCAGTAAAAAAGTGAGCCCCCAAGCGAAGATATTAAAATGTTGTTTAGATACGGTCACGCCGAGTGCTCGTTCTATAGAGAGAATAACGCCGTGCCATGCGCCCCATAGAGCAAACGTCCAGTTGGCACCGTGCCAAAGCCCCCCCAAAAACATGGTTAAAAACAAATTACGGTAGGTCTTGAAGGTACCGTGGCGGTTTCCGCCTAGTGAAATGTAGAGGTAGTCTCTTAACCAAGAAGACAAGCTGATGTGCCAGCGCCTCCAGAACTCTGTAATGCTTTGGCTAATATAAGGGTGGTTGAAGTTTTCCATAAACCGGAAGCCCATCATTAATCCTAAGCCGATAGCCATGGCACTGTAACCCGCAAAGTCAAAAAATAACTGAGAGGTATAGGCCAAAGCCCCGAGCCATGCATCGGCTGTCGTCGGGTTCGCCGTTGAGTAGCAGGCATCAACAATGGGTGCGATTGAGTCAGCAATAAATACTTTACTGATAAACCCTTGCATAAAGCGAGTAGCGCCTTCTGAAAACAAAGCCATGCTGTGTTTACGCTCAATAAATTGATTGGCTAAATCTTTATAACGCAGAACAGGGCCAGCAATAAGCTGCGGAAATAGTGCTATAAACGCAGCAAAGTCGATAATATGCTTTGTGGGGGGTGTATCTTTACGATAGACGTCGATAATGTAGCTAATGGCCTGAAAGGTATAAAAAGAAATACCGATCGGCAGAATAACCTGTGTAAGAACAAATGGCTCGAATCCTAGGTTGCCAAATAGGGCATTAAAACTATCGACACCAAAGTTTGCATACTTGAAATACCCTAGAGTGCTGAGATTACCGATAACACCGAGCGTTAACCAGCGCTTGGCTGATGGTGAATCAAGTGTCTTTGATATCATGATCCCAATCAGGTAGTTCCAGAGTGTGACCGCGACAAATAACAGTAAGAAATCAACTCTCCACCATGCATAAAATGCATAGCTACCTAGTAGTATTATTAAGTTCTTACCCCTTGCAGGGGTTAAGTAATAAACCCCGAGAAAAAGCGGCAAAAATAAAAACAAAAATACATTTGATGAAAAAACCATCTCTATACTTCCTTGAGGTGATAGTTAACTGCCAGAATTATGTGCGTGTGGGTACTCAATAGGCTCAATAACGACAGCAGATTTTTTACGGTAAATAATGTCGAGTATTTTGTGTTGATAAGTAGCGAGAGTCCCTTTAAGTGACAGGTTTTTAGATGTACTGCTGCTAATAAAGCTTGGGTTGTAGAGTCTAGCGATAACCTTAGGACCTATAAAAACAGGGCCGCTTCGGTTCTCAGAAAGACTATCCTGAGTCATCCAGATGGTAGTTGCTGTTTGGTAAGGGTCCAGCGACATATTCCTGTCTGTTGCAGAGAGATCTTGCACCTCAGCGAAAATTCCGTAACCGCCACTTTTTACAATAGCATTGTGGCTGATACGTGTATTGTTGCTGTTTCTGACGCGAATACCTTGTCGGCTATTGTCGGCGATAACGTTGTTTATAATATAGTTATTATTGCTTTCATAAAGCGTAATGCCGTCCCCTTTGTTGCTGTAAACGGTATTATTGGCGACAACATTTCGCTGACTGTCTCTATCGAGTACGATACCTGACAGATGATTGTCATGGGTTCGGTTGTTAACAATCCAGCTATCGTTGACCTCCCGAGAGATGATGATGCCGTGCTTTTCTCGGGTACCATATACATGATTATCAGCAATCAATAATCGAGATGATCTGTCGTGAGGGTCAATCCCGTATAGAATATTGTCCCGGTAGGTATTGCCCACAATTGCGACATCTTCTGCTTCATAGCAATAAAACCCGTAGTAGGTATCATAAAATTCCGAATTGATGATCCAGCCTTTTGGGGCCGCCCTATGCATGTTGTCGTGTTCTTTATATTGGGTAAATGTGATGCCGTAAGATTTACTTTGGAAGTAGCCAAAGCTTTCTATAGTTGAGTCTGCGATGTAGGTTTCGCTGCCCCCCCATGAAACAAAAAAGGGTCGGAATTCCGTATCTTCCTTATAGTAAGCGTTAGTATTGTTTTTCTCGCTCCAGCCGACTATTCGGCTGTTAATGGCGAAGAATAGGCCATCATTAACCAAAAAAGCGCCTCGGTCTTGTGAAAGTAAAAGTGTTACTTGGGGCTTTTCAGGTTTATTTCCCTGACCTCCTGCGTTTGAATCGCTTCCATCTATTAGTAATGTAGCGTTATTACCGACTAAAATAGGTAACCGAGCTATATAAACACCGTTTCGAAGCTTTTCGAAATACTGGCTATCTACAGCGTTTGCAATGTCTTCAAGCGTTGCGACTCCACTATCAATTTCTATGGTTTTAGGTGATGAGAATTGGCGCTCTGCCCATTCGAGTAGGCGCGTTCCACGAACAAAATCTTTAAGTGGCCCGCTTCGTACCAATCTTTGAATGGTTATTACCGGCTTTTCGTTAGCGGGTATTTTCGCCTTAACCGCCTCTAGGTTATAGGCTGAACTATCTGGAATAGGGGGCGCGTCCCATTGAAATTGGGACGTAGGAATTTCGTTGACGGCGTGGGTGGCCGTTGGGTGTTTGCTCAATACCGAGGCGTCTCCATGAGCCACAGGCGAACCCCCTAATACTTGATAGAAAAGGATGAGCGTTATCCAAAGATACCCCTTTTTAAGGAGGCTTCGTTGTTGTTTTACTGCATTGTCTATTAGGTTATCCACCCGTAATCTCCGTTCAATCCTGGCCATCATGAATGCTCAATTTGGGTCACCTGAAAGGCAACCCTCTTGGCTAAAACTGCAATGATACATCCATCGTAATACGGTATTTTAAGCTGTCAGCGTCACTGCCATAAGCATCACCGGGCCTAAAGGTCGACGCTCGCAGGCGTGCGTAAGCGTCGTGCTCAAATCGCCAATTCACTAGTGGTAAAATTTCGCGAAAGTAATAAGATGTGACGATGTCTACACCATGACCTAGGTCTTTACTGCCATTAACGAGTGGGGCACTTACACCGTCAGCAACAATGCTTTGATCTGTGTTGTCGCGCTGAAAGTACTGGTAAACAACGCTTAAATCGAACTGGCTCGGATCAGCCAATGTGCCGTATAGTGTTGCTACTTGTAGGTTAGTGAGCTCAGCACGATAGGCTTCGTTAAAACGGTGAAAACTCGCTCGAGTACCAGTAAACCGAGACCGGTTGCTTTGTAGCCCTGTCTGGACAAAAGTATTGGGGTTATCGCTTCCACTTCCGCCAGAGCCCATCGCCATCGCGGCTCCTAGGTGAACACGTGGCGCTACAGGTAACTTCCACCTAAGGCCCAAATCTATTGCAAAGTTATCGGCGGTGCCGGCTTGATACCCTGTAATGGTTGAGGGGTTGCTGCCGGTCGCGAGCGTTGCATTATCACCATCAAAGTGTAACCAGGTTAATTCAGCGTAGTAGTGTATGCTCTCTTCGCTACGATAGTTGAAGTAGTCGCTTTTTGTGTTTAAACCAAGCCAGTAAAAGTCGCCCCTTGCTAGGTCATTGAAATCATCTTGAGAGGCTGAGTCACCTATTGCTTCAGGGTCAGCGTCTACGTTCTTATAAAGGACTCGTGAGCCGATATGATGGCCTGGTTGCCACTGCCACGACATGGTTGTGAACAGGTTAAGCTGATCTTTATCGCTATCGCTCAGCTCATTCTCATCGGTTCTATATTGATAAAACTGTTGAGCAACGCCTGCAAAAGCAAAAAAGGTAGTGGTATCAAATATCCAGCGGATAGATTCAATATTTTTATCCCACCAGATACCGTCATCTTCTCGTATTCGTTGTAAACCTAGTCTTAAGGCTTCACCTGGGTAAGAGGTAATACCTTTATAATCAAACCAGAACTCCCTTGCACCCAAGAAACCGTCTGAGCTTCCGCCGCCTTGGTCTGAATCAATCTCAGTGACCTCTGTGGCCGCAAATGCCTGTAATTCTGTAAAGAAGCGCCAGTCTTCATTGAGCTCGGCTTTAACCCAAGGTTTTAGGTTGACTTGAAATTCGTTAGTGTTCCCGTTCGGCTTTAGGCCCAAGTAATAGTCATCATCCCAGCGGTATGAGAACTGAGTGCTTACGCCCCATTCATAAGAGGGGTAGTCTATAGGCGAGGCCTCAAAGTTGGTTGTAGCGGCCGAAGTAACCGTAGGCGTAGAAAGCGCTATTGCGTCTTGCTGATCGCCCGCTCGGAATTGTTTTTCTTGTGCTAATAAGCCTTCAGCTGCTGATTGTTGCTTGGGGCTTAGATTCTTCTTGATATTTTCATGAAGTAAAGTGGCTTTAGTTAAGCCAGACTCAGCAGCAAGTTCTGAAAAAAGGTAGCTATAAGTAGGGTTGGGCGCCACGCCAGGACCACCGTTATACATTTCTGCCAGAGCGTAGTCAGCCCTTTTAGAGCCTGCTCGTGCTGCTAATAGAAGGTGATGCTGGCCTTTTTGGGTATCACTTTTGCCTAAATAGCCTCTTAGGTATAGTTGGCCAAGCCAATAGTCGGCTGCTGAGAATTGCCCGCTCGCTTTTAGTAGATTTTCCTCGGCTAGCACTGGGTCTTGTGGTACAAGTTTACCGTCATAGTAGAGTTTCCCCGTTAGCATGTTTGCTTCAGGCAAATGCAATTTTCTTGCTTGCTCTAAAAGATGAAGTACTTCTTCTGAATTGCTGAAATAGGCGTTATCCAGTCGTAAGCGAATTCGGGCAATGAGTGCCCTGGGGTACTCGTCTTGTACGAGTTGGTAGGTTTCATCTGCTAGAGCAGGTCTAATTTCCGACTGCTTAGTTTTAACGAGCATATTTGCCATACGATAAAGAATCGAGGGCTCCAAAAGCTTCTGCTGATATTGCTTTTTAGCTTTGGTGAAAAGACTGTTGAGTGACTCACTATCATTCGATACTTGATATATTTCAGCTAATTCAGGATAACAGCCGACTACTTGACTGAGTACCTCTTCACAAAGTAAGGCCATTTCAGATAAGTTCGCTTGTTCATAGCCTTGTCGCTTATACAGCAGTAATAGTGCTAGGTTAGCATCAGGTAAACCTCTCTGTTTAGCTTCGTTAATAATCTCTAAGGTATCTTCATACGGCCACAGTTGTGGATGCGCCATATGAAGCTTAACCATTAGAGGGAGTACTTCATCATTGCCCTGCTGGTATAGCTTGCGGAATATTTCGTCAGACTCTTTCAGTTCTGCAACAGTGGCGTTCTGTTTTTTTGCCAGCAGTTTTGCGAGCCGGACTTCTGCATAGCCTCGGACTTTAGCATTAGAGCCGTGTAGGGCTGTTTTTCGATAGCTCGCTTCTGCTAAACGCACTGCATTTGCATGATCTTGTTGTAGATATGTATCACCCAAATAAATAGCCGCATCATAATAGCCGCTATCCTCTAATGCTTTGTAGTGTTGGATGGCTAGCGCATAATCACCGTTTATCTTTGATTGCTTGGCCAAGCGCAAGTCGGGTAATGTGCTGCAACCTTCCATTGTCAGTGCACCTGCTAAGGCAAACGACAAGGCCTTAACAGGTGACGCTTTCATCCGTTGATTCAAAACTAAATCTCCGTTGCTGAGTTTGCAGCATTTGCAGTAGAGGCCGTGTTACTGGTGATCATGTCATTGATGGTTACCGCAACAGGTCGGCCTTTAAGACTTGCTGGAATATTATCTTCTAGCTTGATGGTCACGATTAGGCTTTGACCAACGTCAGACATTGCAACGTCTTGTATTGTGCCTTTTGTGGCACCTGCAGAGCCTGGGATTTCAACATCGACCGTTCTACCAGGTATCACATATTGACTATCTTTTAAATTAAAGCGGGCTTCTACAAAAGGCTCTGCGTCGACAGGCACTAATTGGAACGCTGTTTTTCCTTTGGCTAAAAACTGACCATCGACAATAAACTGCTTTTGAAGAACGCAGTCACATGGGCTAGAAATAGTTCCGGTCAGTGTTTGATTCAATAGCGCTCCTATTTTTTCAGCCGATAGATTGTCTTCATTTAAATGACCTTTTAACGCATCCAACATAGCGGTTTCGTAACTGGCAATAGGGACTCCAAACTTAACTTGGCCATCGTCTGGAATTAAGCTATGCAGCTTTCCGTCTCGTGGCATTTCGACATCAAAAGACTCTATTTGAATAACCGCTGCTTCTGCATGGGTTAAAAAGTAATTGCTATATAGTTTGTTTGCGATGAAGCCAAGAGCACCAAGCCCTACCAGAAAAACCAAAAGGCTCATTGAAAGTGCTTTAGCGCGGGCAAAACCACTCATAGCAGGTAGCGCTGCTTTATTACGGTCTTTAGTAAAGTTTTGACGAGCGAGTGTATTAATAACATCTCCCGCGGTGACGAGTTCGCCACTAAGGAACGATGTGATCATCAGGCGAAGTGCTGATACTTCTTGTTGGCCCATGCCTTGAAACTCACAACCCAAACGGCCTTGCTCATCGCTAGCCTTTACTAAGAAGGATATCTTTATTTGAAACTCAATAGCATTGATGTTGAAGTTGAGGCTTCCTTTGTGAAGAGTACCTAAAGAGAAACTTGGTTCAGACGTTTCTATGCTGAAGCCGCCGGCGGAAATATCCTGGACCGTTAATTGAATGACCTTTCCGCTGTCCAATTTGATGGCTAATTTTGCTGGCAGCTTTATTCGAGCATGTTGGCGCTGCGCCTCGGCTTCATGAACAAGGTTAGTGTTGGCTGCTATACCCATGATAAATCCTTATATGAATAATTAGTAATGTCTTGTATTGAGGGCCTCACATTGAGACCTTCTTAAATAACCGCTAGCAAGACTGCGCAAAATAGGCTTGCTGCTGAAAATGTCATGGCGCGAGATGACCAGCGGTTAAACCATTGCTGAAATGATGCTAGATCTCTTGTTAGCTTGGTCGGTTGGCGAGTCCATGACTGCCGATCTAAGCGGAAATACACGTAGATTTTGACCAGTGAGCCGAATAATTGGTTGTAATACAGTATGGCCGGATAGGCTGGCCCCACTTTATGACCAGAGGCCAGTAGCATTACGGTCATTATCAGTCGTGTAATACCAATCCAAAGTATGTATGCCAATAGAAATACAATCGAGTATTTGATACTGGCGATTACTGCACTGACGGGGGCCAATAAGCTACTCCACATCGAAATACGCTGATCAAACAGTACGTAATAGGTAAACCATCCTAAGCGCTTTGCCCCAAGCAGTTTGGTTGCCCGGTTATTTTGACGTAATGAATTACCGTACCAACGAAACATTAGCTGTCGGCTTGCGCGTACAAATTTTGGATCAGGCGGATGCTCAACAGTATTAATGGCTGCATCCGGTACGTAAAATGTGTCGTAGCCGAGTCGCATGAGACTGAACCAACTCGATTTATCATCACCGGTTAAAAACTTGAACTGTCCCAATCGCCAATGGTTAAGCGAGTCACTTTCTACATCGGCAATAAAAACAGGGTCGGTAACTACTTGGGCGCGGAATACAGACATTCTTCCTGTTAGCGTTAAAACGCGCTTTGATAGTGCCATTGAACTCATGTTGATATGGCGTTGAGCAAAGCGTAGCTTGTGCCACTCACTCATTAGGTAGCTGCCACGAACTTCACAAAATTCGTTGGTGGTTAGCCCCCCAAGGTTGGGGAACAAGTGAAAATAGGGGACGGTTTTTCTTACAACGCCTGTATCAAGAACCGTATCGCCATCGATGACGGCAACAACCGCGTGCTTGTCGGGCATGTCGCGTGAAATAGCACGAAACCCTTGCGCGAGTCCATCTCGTTTCCCGGTACCAGGTATCCTGACAAAGTTCATACGAACTCGCTCAGGTGGGCTCATCTCTTTCCAAAGTGCTTTAAATATCAGCTCATCTGACTTTTCGACAATAGAGGCGACGATCGTTGTCGGTAGTTCGCACTCTATTGCTTCTCTTATAATTGACTGATAAACCATCGCTGTGGTTTTTGCATCAATACGGAAACTCGTAACCATGAGGTAAACGTGCGACGGGTTTGCTGCCTCACCCATCTTTCGCACCTTACGGCGATAGTGCGGGAATACGATATGTAGAAATATCATTCCTCTGATAAAGTGAATAACGCCCATCGAATAACGCCATATACCTATGGCACCAATCACAAATAAAAACTCTTTGGAACTGGGTATGAACGTATTTTCTGGTAGTAGCAGAGCGATGCCTGATAGTACTACCAAATAAAATATCCAGCCAGACGCATTGTCCAGTAGATGCTTAAAAGTATTCATAATAGGTTACTAGCTGATTAAGTTTTGCCAATGGTCAATATAACGTTATTGATCATTGGCATAACCTTAATTAATACACGGGTGTTGAGTGTGCCTCCAAGCCTATTATTTAACAGGCCTCTAGCGTTAGGCTAAAGGGAATCAACTCAACGATTTAGTCGGTATGCTGGACTACCAGCATATGCCTTCTAACTCTCCATCGGAGGTGTGCTCCATGAAACCCACTAGGTCTATCACTTTCTTGCCTTCGGGCAGGTTGGTGAGAATAGTTTCAAATAACTCATCTTTGTTACCAAGAATGATAATGTCAGCAGAGTCAATTACCTCATGCAAGTCTGCTTTAAGTAATGATGAAACATGAGGGATTTTGGCATTGATATATTCAGCATTAGCGCCATGAACCCGTGCATATTCGACGTTTCGGTCATAAATGCTAAGATCAAACCCCTTACCGATTAACTGCTCAGCTAGTTCAACCAGGGGGCTCTCGCGAAGGTCATCTGTACCGGCTTTAAAGCTAAGACCTAGCATAGCGACCTTACGACCCCCTGATGCTGCGACCATTCTGACCGCATTTTGAACTTGGCTGGCGTTACTGTTCATGATTGAGCTCAGCAGAGGATGAGCGACATCAAGCTGTGATGCTCTATAGGTTAACGCTCGAACATCCTTAGGTAAGCAAGACCCACCAAAAGCAAATCCTGGCTTCATATAGTATTTAGAGATGTTGAGTTCTTTATCTTGGCAAACTACATCCATTACATCACGACCATCAACACCTACGGCTTTAGCGATGTTACCTATTTCATTGGCAAAGCTGACTTTTGCAGCATGCCATACATTACAGGTATATTTGATCATCTCAGCCAACTCAATAGGACGGCGAATAATAGCTGCATCAAGTTCTTTGTACAGATCTTCAAGCATATCGCCAGATTTCTTATCGAATTCGCCTATGACGGTCATTGGTGGGAAGTCATAGTCTTTGATAGCAGTACTTTCACGCAGAAATTCGGGGTTCATGGCTAGCCCGAAATCTTTGCCTGCTTTCTTGCCTGAGAACTCTTCAAGTATAGGTTGAATTACATTTTTAACGGTGCCTGGAAGAACGGTACTTCTTACTACCACTAGGTGATAACCGTCTTTATCTTTGATAGCACGCCCTAAGTCACGGCAAACTGCTTCGATATAATCAAGATCCAAATCACCATTTCGTTTGCTGGGGGTGCCCACGCAAATCATTGACATTTCAGTATCAGATACGGCCTGATAGAAATCAGTGGTACCACGAATTAAGCCTTTAGTGAGTCCTGAGCTAATTAACTCCTCCAGGCCAGGCTCTACGATAGGGGACTTACCTTTATTGATTAAATCAATCTTTACTTGAGCAATATCGACCCCAAGAACAGAGTGCCCTCGGGCTGCTAAACAAGCCGTACATACTGCACCTACATAACCTAGACCTAATACACTGACACGCATTTTATTTCTCCTGTAAATACGCAACTACTATCATTGTCATGCATTTTAGGCGACAGATCTTTTGGCACCCGTCGTCCTAAGGCATGGTGTCTTCACCGGTATATAAATATATAACCGGTAACTCCAATCTTTTTTTCTCAACGCGGTTTTATTTTTATTAGGTTGCTATATAACTAATTGTGCTTTAGAAAATTTTGTCGTCGTGAACTATGCATGCTAAATAAATAACTTATTGCTATGTATCGAGGGCACGAGTTCGTAACTGCATTCCATATTCATAACAAGCTAACCAACGAAATGATGATTGCTGGTTGAGTTGGATCTATTTATAGGTGTGGTCTTATTTTTTTGATTGCTACATGAATTCATGAAAGCAAACTATATGCCACTACCTGACACCGTATGTCACTATTTGACATCATATGTCACTAGAAGCCTGTGATAATAAACACCGTTTAATATTACATCTCCTTCGTAATATCAGCATCCTAGCTATCTATGGTTGCCGTTTAGTGACAATTGTAACCGTAGGTCAAAATATTTTTATTCCAAGTGTCATTTATTGATTGAATTGGTTTTATGTGCACCTAAATGGTGCGATAGGTGTGTGTTGAATTCATATATTGGTGCTCGACTAATGGGTTTTAGTTGTCACATAAGAAAATTAATACTGTCTTGATAAAAATGTTTATTCATTCTGTGTCTGTAATGTTTATTCCATTAGTTATTGATTGAATGATTTCTACTATTTGTGTAATCATTGCGGCGCTATTGACTGGCTGGAGTGTTGGTCGACTGTTATTTCTTCCGTTAGGTACTTTCATGCCATGGAGGCTTGCATTGCGTATTCCCTTTTTGCCCGCGAAAATTTTGCTTCGTTGGCTCTCGCTATTACTTTTCCGACTGCGTTATCTCATTCCTTTTCTATTCTGTAGTTTGCCCGTTCAGGCGGCAATATCCATAAACGATAGCTTGAGTGTGTTGATAGATGGTGTTGATATTTATTCTGCTAGTATTTCTGCTGACGGGCGGTTTGTTGTTTATGCCTCTGATGCTTCAGGTTTGGGTCATGAAAATAATGTTTCTGATATTTATATTTATGATGTGAGCAGTGATCGGACCAAAATAGTTTCGACTGGATTGAACGAGAGTAGAAGCAATGGAATGAGTGGGAATCCCGTCATTTCTGCTGATGGCCGGTATGTAGTATTTGCCTCTGATGCTGATAACCTAGTATTAGGCGATCAGAATAATGTAGTTGATATCTTTTTATATCAGGTAGATACAGAGACTATTGAGCGGTTGCCAGTGCGAGAAACTGAAAGCGATACAGTTCTAATTGAATGGAACGAGTGGCCTACTCAGATTGACCTATCAGGAGATGGTCGTTTTATCGTATTTGATGTCAAAGATTATGCGTCTCTTGACTCAAGCGCTAATGGAAGCTCTAAGCTCTTTGTATATGATAGGGCGACTCAGACTATTGAGCGGATCATTATGCCAAATGATAATCAGCAGGAGCTTAGTCATGCCGTAATATCCGAGGACGGTCGACATATTGCGTTTGAAGCTCAAATATCAAACTCTGAATTAGACAGAAGTAATGCGTTTACCCAAGTATTCCTGTATCACTTAGAAACGGCAAAAAGTTTTCATTTAACTGTAAATGATGAAGGTGTTGCTGCTAATGGGGTATCGTCTCACCCTCAAATCTCAGACGATGGCCGCTATATATCTTTTTATTCTCAAGCGAGTAATTTAGCAAAAGCTGATACCTTAGGGCTCGAGGGCTTAACTGATATGGGTGGTATCTATATTTATGACAGCTCTACTGAAAGCGTGCAGTTAGTAACTGCTGCGGGTAATGAGTGGCCTGATCAGCCGATTAATGTTGAGTTTGATATGAGCGGAGATGGACGCTTTGTTGTTTTCTCATCAAAGGCAAGGAATCTTACGGCCTATTGGGAAACATTGTGTATGGATATAGAGGTGGAGGAAGAGTGTTTTTGGGGGGAGGCAAGTAACGTTTTTCGTTATGACCGTTTACTTGATCATGTAGACTTAATATCGGTCGGTAAGGATGGCTTTCCATTACCCACAAACTCTCTAGAGCCTTCTACATCGAAAGATGGAGAGGTTATTATTTATTCCACTCAAGACCAAGAAGGGGATGTATTAGGTAATGATCAGCTTTTATATCTGGCCACCCGGTCAATTGCTTCAGCATTAACATTAGTATTGCCAAGTGAAGACCTGTTTGAGGATTACCCTACGTATTTATGGAATGCAAACCCTGATGCGGTTGCCTACAGACTATTGACGGAGGAGATGCCAATATCGAATTGGCTGTCTGCTGAAGACCTGGGTTGTGATATTAGTGGCCTCTGTTCAGCCACTCCGTTAGTAGTATTGGATTATGGGCGCCATTCCATTTTTATTCAGTCGGTCACTGAACAGGGTTTTTTTACGCCATTGAGTTCCCCGCAATACTTATACAAAAGGCCTGGAACTCCGGAGCCTGAAGAGTTGAATATTCTGTCTGGGGGGAATGCTACTTTAAAGTGGAGTGAGGTTTCAGACGCGGTTAGCTATCGAGTACTGGTGCAAAATAAAGTTACTCGAGAGGTGATTTTTAATGACGTTGTTGGTGATACTGTCGCGTATACCTTACCGACTTTACTGGACCCCAGCATAGAGTATCATTGGAAAGTTAGGGCGCAGTCGCCTGCGGGTATCTACAGTAACTGGGCCGATATTAATTTTAAATTGGCAGTTGACGTTCCTGAGCCAACTCTACCCACTGGAAGTGTAGCCAGTTTGGCTCCTGACTTTTCTTGGAAAGGGGTGGCAGATGCTAGTCAGTATAGAATACTTATACAAGACATTGATACAGGTGAAATTACTAACAAGATACTAAAACAAGGCCACAGCTATACTCATAGCGAGCTTTTCGAACCGAATCACAGTTACCGTTGGAAAGTAAGGACTCAAGTTCCGCAAGGAGAGTACAGTAAATGGGCTTACTTCAAAATACTCGATAGCGAAGCATCTGATGGTGAGCACAAGGCAACCTTGAAATGGGCAGAGCCAGAGTACAGGGTAGATGGGTCTCCGTTAGGTGATATGGGAATTAGTCACTATATAGTTGAGTATAAGCGAGAGGAGTCTGGCCAACTGTATACCGTTATCGTAACCTCTGAAAATGTGCAGTTGGTTTTAGACGACCTTAGCGAAGGGCGCTATCAATTTATGATCAAAGCTGTAGATAATGAAGGCTTGGCCGGCCCGTTTTCAAATAAGGTGACAGTGAATATTCCCATTGCTACAGGCCATTAAACATATGCGCTTTTACTTCAGATAGGGTTAATCACAAACTCCGCCAACATATCCGCTGACTCTTTTGGCACTTCGATCATCGGCGCATGTCCAATGCCTTGCATGATAATCTTTTTAGAGCCTTTGATTAGCTGTTCAAATATATCAGCATTACCCACATTAATAACGCGATCTTCAGTGCCCCATATGATTTGGGTTGGGGTATTGATTTTAGCAATCTCAGTTTTAAATATGGCTTTGTAAGTGGTGCTGATATCGGTAAATATTTTGGCATTTATTTTTTGTTTTTGACTTGCTTTTTCTGCGGCTACTTCAGTGATCGGCCAAGGGATAAATGGAGGTTTTTCCATCGCAAAGCTAAGTAACCGTTCAAAGCTTGCGGTATCTGATACGATGAGTGGGTTTTCTCCATTTTTTAGATGTTTATCAAGGTCGCTCTCAACATCGTGAATGCCGGCAGGGTCATAGAGTGTGGCGGTCTTTATTTCAGATGGATATTTTGCAGTATAGAGGGCTGATATAGCCCCGCCCATGGAGTTGCCTGCAATATTGAACTGGCCTAACCCGAGTGTCTGGGCGATTTGGTGAACATAATCAACCTGGCTCTCGAGGCCGTAGTTTAATGAGAGGTCTTTGGTGCTTTCACCGTGGCCAGGGAGGTCAATGATGACGACATGAAAGCGACTCGTCAATTGTGCAGCAAATCGTATCCAGTTTTCTTTTATTGCGCCAAAGCCATGAATCAATAGTAACGTTTGCTCACCGGTACGACGTGGCCCTTCCAGGTAGGCAATATCGAGCATTCCCACCTGTACATGTTTAGAGGTTAATTTGGCTTGTTCACGTTCAAATGCCATGGCAGACTCATAGACATCATATTTATAGTGTGAGCCTGCCCAGAACAGCGAACTGAGTAACACTGCTACCAGCAGAAAAGCAAAGAGTAGTTTTGACTTGAGCATAGAATTTAAAATCCTTAGATCATATCTGACAAGTGAATGGGCTACTGCGTTTGTTAAGTGCTGGCAGCATCATTCTGTGTAGACCAACTATTACCGCTAGAGGACCAAACTGAGTATTTTAATCCTTTAGCATTTTCTTGATTAAACGACTCTAATGCATCTTGATGAAGATTCATATAGCGCGCATTTTTCTGCTTTAATAGTTTAAGGCTTTCAATAATACAATGTATCAGGCGCTCGACCATGAAAATAACCGGGTTATGCCCAAATTGGTGTTGGGGTCGACCCGTTGGAAGACGTTTGGAAAAGCTGTCACGTTGATTTAAACGAGCACACTTGTAGCCTTGATGAAACGCAGCGGAATCAGGGGTTTGGTGCTGTATTCTGTCATCACCTTTCCTTGATTCCAGTCGTGCCTCCTTGCATCACGGCTACAAAACCGTGCGCATATCAGCCCTTGTAGCCTTGATGAAGCGGAATCAGGGTTTAATGTTTAACTCTCAACAAATGCTCGCTCAATAACATAATGCCCAAGATCACCATGTCTCGCTTCTTTAAAGCCTTTGGCATCCAAAATTGAGCATGTATCTTTTAGCATGCTGGGGCTGCCGCAGATCATAAATCGGTCATCGTCTAGATTTATAGGTGGCAAGCCTATATCTTCGGCCAGCTTTCCGCTATCCAGAAGCTCGGTAATACGGCCTTGATTAACGTAGGGTTCTCGCGTGACGGTTGGGTAGTAAATAAGCTTATCCTTAATTAGGTCTCCGAAGTACTCATGGCTTGGGAGCTCTGACTGAATCAGGTCTTGATAGGCTAGTTCTGACACTTCCCGTGTACCATGGGTTAAAATAACGTTATCGAACATCTCATAGGTTTCAGGGTCTTTAATAATGCTCATGAATGGTGCCAGGCCTGTCCCTGTGCTTACTAGGTAAAGGTTTCGGCCCGGAACCAGGTGATCAATGAGCAGTGTTCCCGTTGGTTTCCGACTCATCAAAATTTCATCACCAACCTGAATTTTTTGCAACTTAGAGGTCAGTGGGCCGTCTTGTACTTTAATACTAAAGAACTCCAGCTCTTCTTCATAGTTTGCGCTGGCAATACTGTATGCACGCATTAATGGACGCCCTTCCTGCTCAAGACCGATCATAATAAAGTGACCGTTTTTAAAACGGAAACTAGGGTCTCGGCTTGTTTTAAAACTAAACAACGTATCATTCCAGTGATGAACGCTCGTTACTTTCTCTTTTGCGAATCCAGCCATTTTTAGTTCCCAAATTAGTGATCCGCCGCGTTGTATGCGCCGAATGTATGTTTAAGTTTTCAATTGCAACCACTATACGCTCAGGTTAATCTATCTGTGAAACAGGTTTTATAAATTAAATTAATCGGTTTTTCCGATTCATGGTTAAAAAGCGGGTAACGCAAAACTGGATTCGTTATGAGATATACGCTTCGCCAACTTGAAGTATTTTTAGCTACTGCCCACTTTGAAAATATTACTCAGGCGGCGGAAAGTATTTCGTTATCACAGTCAGCGGCGAGTGAAGCATTAAAAGGGCTCGAAAAACAGTTTGATATTCAGCTGTTTGATCGTATAGGGAAGCGATTGCAGCTAAATGAATTAGGGCGATTGCTTAGGCCTAAGGCTGAAGCATTGGTTGAGAGAGCACAAGATCTGGAAGATGCGTTCAGGCAGCACAAAGACATTGGGGCTTTAAAAGTAGGGGCAACACTCTCAATCGGTAATTATTTGGCGGTTAATATTATGGCTGAATTTATGAGCCTTCACCCCGAAGCAGAGGTTTCGTTACAGGTGGCTAATACCACCACTATTGCTAATAAAATCTCTAATTTTGAGCTAGACGTAGGGTTAGTAGAGGGAGAATTGCACCGTCCTGAGCTAGACGTGATTCCCTGGCGTGATGACGAGTTATGTGTGTTTTGTGCTCCCTCTCATCCACTGGCCAAGCAAGCTCAATTGAATGATGATGATCTGTTGAGTGCAGATTGGATAATGAGGGAGTCTGGGTCCGGAACCCGTCAGGCATTTGACTGGGCAATGCATGGGCTTCTGCCTGAACTCAATATTTCTCTGGAACTACAACACACCGAAGCCATTAAAAGGGCTGTAGAAGCCGGTCTTGGCATTGGTTGCTTATCCAGTATTACACTTGAAGATGCGTTTAAAAGAGGTAGCCTGATTAGGCTTGAAGTGCCTCATCGAAATTTTCAGCGCCGCTTCTATTTTATTCTTCATAAGGATAAATATCGCAGTGCCGGCATAGATAGTTGGTTAGAGCTTTGTGATAAACGCTCATCTTGATAAGTCGTTTGACGCAGCCCCTTATTACCAGATAAATTGATTGAATTTTGATTTACTCGCCCTTTTTCAGGGGCAAATTAGGTAATCATTTATAGCGCCACATAGTTGTAGGCGAGAGTGATAAATGCAGAGTGAAGACTGTGCATTTATCATTTAAAAGAGAAGGGCTTAATATGGACAACCGATCTGCATTGCATCATGTGGTGATTGTTGGAGGGGGCGCTGGTGGTTTGGAGCTGGCGACTTCTTTGGGCAATACCGTTGGGCGTAAGCAACAAGCACGGGTGACGTTGATTGATGCAAGTTTAACCCACGTTTGGAAGCCATTACTTCACGAAGTCGCTGCGGGTTCGATGGACTCTAGCTCGAATGAAGTGAACTATCGGGCGCACGCAAAAAGGCATGCTTTTGAATTTCAGCTAGGGCGAATGCAGGGCCTGAATCGAGAAGAAAAGCAGGTTGTTGTTGAACCGCTTTTTGATGACTCGGGAGCTATCGTAGTCGAGGCTCGCAGCATAAAATATGATACTTTGGTCATCGCAGTGGGTAGCACAGCGAATGATTTTGGCACCCCTGGAGCGGCTGAAAATTGTATTTTCCTAGATAGTTTAGCGCAGGCTCGTAAGTTTCATCGCCATCTGCTGAATAGTTATCTTAAAGCGGAATATGATGCTGAAAAGAAACAGAAGCACTCTCTTGGCATTGCGATTATTGGAGCGGGCGCTACAGGTGTTGAACTGGCTGCAGAGCTGCATCTGGCTTCGCAAGAGCTACCCGTTTATGGTTTGAGTCACCTTAAAGAAAAAGATGTACATATTAGTGTTATTGAAGCAGCTGATCGTATTCTTCCTGCGCTGCCTGAGCATTTGTCAAATGCGGCTACTCGTGAATTGAAAGAGCTTAATATTAATGTAATGGCTGGGCAGCGAGTCACGAATATTTCAGAAAATGATATTGAATTTGCTAATGGTGAACGTTTATCTGCCTCGATCAAAGTTTGGGCTGCAGGCATCAAAGCTCCTGAGTTTTTGACTCAACTCGATGGTCTGGAAACAAACCGTATTAATCAGCTGGTGGTTAGGCAAGACCTTCAAACTACCTATGATAAAAATATATTTGCCTTTGGAGATTGCGCTAGCTGTCCTCAACCTGGTAAAGATCAGCCGGTGCCACCAAGAGCACAAGCCGCACATCAGCAAGCCTCCACCTTGGTTAAGTCGATCAAGCTACGATTGAACAATAAGCAGGCTATTGCTTATGTGTATCAAGACCGTGGTTCGTTAATCTCCTTTAGTCGATATACGGCCGTTGGTAACTTAATGGGGAACCTGACCGGCAAGAACTTAATGGTAGAGGGGCGTATTGCGCGTTTATTTTACATCTCCCTTTACCGAATGCACCAAGTGGCACTTCATGGGGTCTTTCGTACCTCGTTGATTTGGTTGAGCGATAAAATTAGTAAAGCGTTACACCCTCGATTGAAGTTGCATTGAGGAGAGTCGCTTAACCCATTGTTTAGACATAAATATCGGGGCATCTGTCCCGATTTTTTTAAAAAAATCTATATAAATTGATTTCGACGACAGGATGTGTCGTTTCAATTCATACACTCTCTATCGTAAGCAAAAAGTCGTAAACAGAAAAAGAACGACCCAACGATAATTAGGAGAGTGTTATGTTTAGAGTGAATGCATTTACTGAGAAAGGAACTAAATTTCGTTTTCGTATCAAAAGCGATAGTATTTTGGACGTTAGAAAGGCGCTAGGAGAGATATTTAAAGGGCGTGAAATGAGACTGGTATTAGTTGAGCCACTATAGGTTGAATAAGAAAGAGGAATATAGTGTGCTAGATGTTAAATAGGCGGCGTGTTAGCAGTGCTGCCGCCTACTTTTTATCGTTAAAGTCAGTTAAAAACTAGCCATTAAGCCTCTATACCGACGATTAACCAAGGCGAATTGTCTTGTGTTATGTCTCGCTGAAGATGCCAGACATCGGTAATATCTTCTTCTACGTTTTCAACCGTATCACGGTAGCGACCACTAAACTTAATACTCAATTCCGCAATACCAAATTGCTGGTCTGCACGCACTAACTCGGCATCTACAAACATCACTTCGGTATGCTGTTCGCCAGCGAGCGTTGCGCGTTCTTGTTTAAGGTGAGCAAATAGTTCAGCGTTAACATACTCTTCAATCATCTCGATATTGTTTTCGTTCCAAGCTTGTTGAATCGTGCGGTAATGGTCACGAGCGCCTGATAAGAAGTTATTAATATCGAAATCAGCAGGTAAGTTGAACGGTACAGATTCCTCATTGGCAAAGCCAACGGGCTTTTCTTCGCTAAATGTCGCGTCTCCATTGTGGTTGCTTTGACTGCTTGAGCCAAACATATCTGGACTTGCGTTTTCACGTGTTTGATTACCTGCATAGGCAGGTTGTGCTGCTGCCATCTTGGCCTGAGCCATGCCTTTAAATAAACGAATAGCAATAAACGCTACTAGTGCGATCAAGATAATATCCATAAACTGGATGCCTTCAAACGCGCCGCCGCCTATCAATGCGGCAATAAGGCCACCTGCAAGCAAGCCGCCTAACATGCCTTTCATCATGCCGCCTTTGGCAGATGATTTTTGTGCTGTTTGTTGCTTTGACCCTGTAGAGCTGGGTGCTGCTTTGGACTTAGAAGGGGAGGTAAAAAATGATTTACCAAAAGACTTGCCGCCGCCAAATTTTTTAGCTTCCACATGGCCGGTAGTGAGAGTGAATGTAAATAGAATGGTCACAATGACCCAGAATTTTTTCATTGGTTGTTAATACCCGCTAGATTTGGTTAACAAGCTAAAGACGAACCGTTCGTCAGAGCTGAATGGTTACTGGAACATCCTACCGACAAGGGCTACGATGTCAATAAGTAGATTATGTAACCGATGAATATAGGGAGGAAGCAATGACGGCTAAAAAGAAGCTTCTTGTGGTAGCCCATGCGCCTTCGACGAATACCCAAAGAATGGTCGAGGCTGTTTTGAAAGGTGCTCGACATGAAGATATTGAAAATATCGAAGTAATCCATATTCCACCTCTTCAAACGCATGCAGAAGATGTACTTTCTGCCGATGCGGTTATTTTGGGGACGACCGAGAATCTGGCTTATATGAGCGGAGCATTAAAGGATTTTTTCGATAGAATATATTATGAAGTACTTGAACAAAAACAAGGGCTTCCTGTAGCTGCTTACATTAGAGCAGGGCACGATGGTACAGGCACCAAGCGAGCATTAGAGTCGATTCTCACAGGGTTAAAGTGGCGCTGGGTGCAGGAACCTATGGTCTGCCGAGGAGAGTTTAGTGAGACGTTTATTGCACAATGCGAAGAGCTGGGGTTAACAATGGCAGCGAGCCTTGATGCGGGGGTTATTTGAGTCTTGATTTCAACTTCTCTGCGGTCAAATATCTGAAACTTTCCGCTAACAGTGATTTAGAATGGTGCTTAGATGCATTTGCTATAAAATTGTAGGTCTTTGAATTTATTTTGTTTTTTTATAAATAAAGCTAAAGCTACTCATAAGAATGCAAATAAAATCATGCCCAGTAAGGAATTGATACCGGTGATGCTTGGGTGTCAGCCATTAGTCTCTATTAATTCCTGGTTTTCACACCAATCGATACTGACGCTTTTTAATTGGTATATACTGAGTGATTGTATAGACTTAGCAAACTGGCATCACAGGATGCAGGTGACGCTTTGCCCAGGCAGGCTCATATCAGGCAAATGAATGCCATATTTATAACATTAAAAATACAAAGGAGTGGATATGTTCAAAACATCGCTTTCAGCATCAGTTCTCACGTTAACAATGGTTGCATCGTCGTATGTCTTGGCAGATGGCCATGCACATGCGACACCTACCACCTCTCCAGAAGGTGCATCAGTGTATGTCATCAGCCCTAAAGATGGTGATACGGTTGAAACAACCTTTAACGTGAAATTTGGTTTGAGTGGCATGGGCGTTGCGCCTGCCGGTACAGAGAAAGCCAATACGGGGCATCACCATTTATTAATTGATGGTAAGGTGCCGGATATGAGTCAGCCTTTAGGGGCTAATGTGAAGCACTTTGGCGGAGGTCAAACGGAGTCCGAGATTACCTTAGAGCCTGGTCAGCATACATTGCAACTGATATTGGGTGATTATATGCACGTACCTCATAACCCACCGGTTACGTCTGATATCGTGACGGTGACGGTTAAGTAGTTGTATACCTCTTGAAAAATGTTGTCATTCCTTTGGATGTTTAAGTCGGAATGACAACTTGAAAATGCCATTTGGGCTCCTATTTATACTCTCTTTCTAACTAACCTTTTCAGTACTCAGTTTTTATCTTATGTCATGCTAAAATAGCGCGCCGATGTCTAATGGGTCGACGATTACTGTATAAACTGCCCCGTAAACTATCTGCGCTTTCTATTTTGCGAACAACAAGGAAACGAATTATGAACGTTAATTTAGCAGCAGCCCCCACTACATTCGATATGCTTCATCTAGGGTTGGCCATCTTAGCAGCGCTATTTTTTGTTCTGTTCTTAGTTAAGCAGCGATCATCGGGTAATGTTGTGGTCAAAGAGAACATAGCCGCTGCACCTGACGCCGTAAAACCGATTGTTGAACCCCCTAAGCCTATTCAACTAAAAGAAGCCACACCTGATGCTGCGCTGCAACTGCTGACTCTGTTGCAACAGGAAGCTCGGTTTATAGACTTCACACAAGAAGACCTAGCGGGTTACTCAGATGCCGATATTGGTGCTGCTGCTCGAGTAGTGCATGAAGGCAGTAAGAAAGCACTGGAAACTTACTTTACCTTGGCGGCAGTGAGAGAAGAAGACGAAGAGAGCCGTATTACGTTACCTATAGGGTTTAATGCTTCAGAAGTTAGGTTAACCGGTAATGTGGTGGGTGAAGCGCCGTTTACGGGTTCGCTTATCCATAAAGGTTGGAAAGTAACAGATATTCGATTACCTAAGCTCGCTGATGGCCATGATACTTCGATTGTTGCACCTGCCGAGGTGGAGCTATGATGGATTCAGTATCTGCAGGGCAGGGAGCCCGCTTTTCTGTTGGTATCGATTTAGGCACTACACACTGTGTGTTGTCTTATTTGGATTTAGATAAGGCGGCTGAAAACCCCACAACCGAACCTGAATTGACGATTATGTCGATCCCTCAACTCAGTCAGCCTGGATTGATAGAGGAGCAAAAGCAGTTACCCTCATTTATCTACAGGCCACACGAGTCTGAGCTGAACGAATCTGATATAGCACTGCCTTGGAATGCTAGACCCGATGAGATTGTCGGTAGTATTGCACGGAGTTTAGGGAGTAAAACGCCTATCAGGTTGGTGGCGAGTGCAAAAAGTTGGCTCTGCCACAGCGGTGTTGATCGTCATGCTGATTTTCTGCCGGCGGGTAGCTCTGATGAGGTGAGTAAAATATCCCCTTTAACGGCGACTTTTGAATACTTAGATCATTTACGTGCGGCCTGGGAGTACCAGTTTCCTGAGAGTCCTTTGGATCAGCAAGAAGTCACTATCACTATCCCAGCCTCTTTTGACCCAGCGGCTCGTGAATTAACAGCAGAGGCGGCCAGTGCATTGGGGCTGGATCATCTAACGCTGCTAGAAGAACCCCAGGCGGCCGTATATAACTGGATACATGCCTGTGGTGACGCTTGGCGTGAACAGGTAAACGTAGGCGATATCATTTTGGTGGTTGATGTAGGTGGCGGTACGACCGACTTATCGCTAGTGGCAGTCACTGAAGAAGAAGGCAATCTAACGCTTAATCGTGTTGCGGTGGGTGATCATATATTGCTGGGTGGCGATAATATGGATTTGGCCCTCGCTTATCGTGTTAAAGCCAAGTTAGCTGAACAGGGTAAAGAGTTACAACCTTGGCAAATTCAAGCGATTACACATGCCTGTCGTGATGCGAAAGAGCAGTTGTTGCTAGATAATGATACCGAAAGTATGCCGATTACGGTGCCGAGCCGTGGATCTAAGTTATTAGGTAATACCTTGCGGACTGAACTTACGCGGGCTGAAGTCCACGAAACATTGGTCGAAGGCTTCTTCCCGCAAGTTGGGGTCAGCGATCATCCTAGAGCTGCTCGTCGTAGTGCATTAACACAGAAAGGCTTGCCCTATGCGCAAGACCCTGCTGTATCAAGGCACTTGGCGGCCTTTTTAAGTCGACAAGTTGATGCTGCGAATGATGTATTGGGTGCGGCGCCAGTAGATGATATGCCTTTTGATCCTCTAGCAGGTGCTTTTGGTGCTCCTCAAACACCTGATTTTATAAAACCAACGGCCATTTTATTTAATGGTGGGGTACTTAAAGCGCCCACACTGGCTAACCGGACATTGTCGATTATTAATCAATGGTTAACAGACGCAGGTTCTGAACCTGCGCGCTTGCTTGCTGATACTGATCTAGACTTAGCCGTGGCCAGCGGCGCCAGCTATTATGGCTACGTCAGGCAGGGTCAGGGTGTGCGCATTAGAGGTGGTCTGGCGAGTACTTATTATGTGGGAATTGAAAGCTCAATGCCTGCGATACCAGGTATGGAGCCACCACTAGAAGCTTTATGTATTGCCCCGTTTGGTATGGAAGAAGGCACTGAAACGGCTGCTAGCCGTGCGGAATTTGGTTTGGTGGTGGGTGAACCGGTTCGATTCAGGTTTTTTGGCTCCAATACACGACGACATGATGAAGCTGGTGTGCAGCTAGATCATTGGCAAGAGGGTGAGTTAGAAGAGTTACCAGAACTACAAGCCACTCTCTCGATTGACGCAAGTGGATCTGCCAATGGGCGTCGTAAAGGGGAGGTCGTACCGGTGCGTTTGATGTCAAAAGTAACAGAAGTCGGCACGCTTAAACTAGAGGCTATTGCCGTCACCAATGCCGATAGCCATGACGAGGCTGAGCGTTGGCAGATTGAATTGGACGTTCGTGATTAATTGGAAATACGAGATTAAATGACAAACCAACAACCCCAATACCTGATCGGTATCGACTTAGGCACTACTAATACTGTCGTGGCGTATGCAGATATGCAGCAGCCACTCACCCCCGATAACTGCCAGATATTTGAAATTGAGCAGTTAGTCGCGGCAGGCGAGGTGGCTAAGCGGCGGACGTTGCCGTCTTTTAGGTATCACCCCATCCAAGGTGAATTGAATGAGTCTGATATGGTTCTACCGTGGTCTGGTTCAGTTGGGAATGCTCAACGTGAGTTGTCTGGTGAACTCTCGCAGGTAGTGGTCGGTGAATGGGCGAGGGAGTTAGGCGCGAAGGTTGATGGCCGGCAAGTGGTTAGTGCTAAAAGCTGGTTGTCTCACCCTCAGGTTGATCGTAGTGCTGATATTCTGCCTTGGGCAGGTGCTGAGGGGGTGGCTAAAGTATCGCCGGTTTTAGCCTCTTCAAGTTATCTGTTCCATGTACGTAATGCCTGGAATACTGTTCATCCAAATGCCTTAATGGAGCATCAAGAGGTAGTGATTACCGTACCGGCTTCTTTTGATGAAGGCGCTAGAGCGTTAACCTTAGAAGCGGCAGGTCGCGCTGGGTTTGGTAAGGTCTTGTTGCTCGAAGAACCACAAGCGGTTTGTTATGACTGGTATGCCCGCCAAGGCGAAGATGCACAAACCGCATTAGCTAAGATTAAGCTATTACTGGTGTGTGATGTTGGGGGGGGAACCACTGATCTTAGTTTAATTAAGGTGGCAAAAGGCAAAGATGGCCAGCTTACATTAACCCGAGTTGGCGTGGGTAATCACCTGATGCTGGGTGGCGATAATGTCGATTTGGCATTGGCTCATAAAGCAGAGCATCAAATCAGTGGTGGCTTAACCGTTAAAAAACTCAGTACCGCCAGTTTGTCACAGTTAATACAACAAACTCGTCAAGCAAAAGAGATATTGTTAGGCGAGAATGCACCTGATAGCGCCAAAGTGACGGTATTAGGTAGTGGCTCGAGGTTAATTGGTGGTGCCAAAAGCTGCAACCTCAGCCAGCAAGAGGTTAGAGACATTGCGCTAGATGGCTTCTTCCCATTTATTAGTTTTGACCAACGGCCTGTTGCTCGTCGTAGTGGTATGGTTGAGTTTGGTTTGCCTTATGCGCCAGACCCGGCCGTAAGTAAATATCTGGCGGCGTTTATTGCTGATCACCAAGAGGTGTGTAGTGCTTCATTAGCCGATGAGATGTCTAATGATCGTGATCATGCGGCGATACCTGATGCGGTGTTGTTTAATGGGGGCGTATTCAATAGTGCTGTACTGAGTGAGCGCGCATTAAGTGTATTGGCCGGCTGGCGCGGCGATACGGTTACTATGCTGGCAAACGATAACCCTGATCTCGCTGTGGCACAAGGTGCGGTGGCCTATGCTAAAGCTAGACGCGGTGCTCAACTTAAAATTGGCGGGGGTTCTGCGCGAACTTTCTTTTTGGTCTTAGAGCAAAATGAAACCTCTAAGCAGGCTATTTGTCTCATGCCCAAGGGCACTGAAGAAGACCAAGAGCTGACATTAAGTGAGCGAAAGTTTTCATTGCAGTTGGGTCAGCCGGTACAGTTTCACTTGCTATCCACGACTGCAGATCAGGTTTACCAACCGGGTGAAATCATCACGATTGATAATGAAGTGGAGTCTAAGCAGACATTTATCTCACTACCACCTTTGGTGGTGGTGCTAGAGAAGACTGAGTTCGACTCAGTCACGGTATCACTTGCCACAAGCCTCACCGAAGTAGGCACGTTACAGATAGACTGTGTGGGTGACAACCAACAACGTTGGCATGTGGAATTTGAGATTCGAAAACAGTTGTCTAGTCAGCGAACTCATCACTCGGCAGAAAAATTCCCTGCAGGATTCGAACGGGCGGGTGAGAAAGTTGAAGAGGTCTTCGGCAATAGTAAAAAAGAAGCCAATCCTAAAGCCGTTAAAACCCTGAGAATTGATATCGAAAAAGCGTTGGGTAAACGAGATAGCTGGGAAGTACCTGTACTGCGAGCGTTATTTGATCAGCTGCTAGAAGGTAAAAAGCGTCGTCGTCGTTCAGCTGCTCATGAACGCATCTGGTTCAATTTGGCAGGTTATGGTCTTCGCCCAGGCTTTGGCTACCCCATAGATGAATGGCGGATCGAACAGGTATGGGATCTATACCAGCCGGGCTTGCAGTTTGGCCAAGAGACTCAGGTCTGGATAGACTGGTGGACATTCTGGAGGCGGGCAGCAGGTGGTTTAAACGTTATACAACAGGTCAGCATCTATGAAGATATTGCGAAATATTTAAAGCCGGCGGCGCTGACGAGTCGAAAATTGCAGGCTGAAGCCAAACAGAAATCCTATGAAGATATGGTTAAGCTGGCGGCTGTTCTTGAGCATTTACCCGTTGAAGATAAAACAGAGCTAACTCAATGGTTATTAAAGCGGTTAGAAAAACCGGCTGAAACCAAAACCAGTTGGTGGGCGGTTGGCCGAATTGCATCGCGGATTCCTTTTCATGGCAGTGCTCATAATGTCATCGCTAAAGATGATGTACAAAATTGGTTACCACAGTTATTGAAAATTGATTGGAAAAAAAACCAGCAAGCCGCTTTTGCTGCCGTGTTGATGACTCGAATGAGTGGCGATAGAAGTCGTGATATTGATGACGAATGGCGCGGTAAAGTCGTCGAAAAACTTGTTTTAGCCAAGGTGCCTGCTAGCTGGATTGAAATGGTGGAAACGGTTAAAGAACTAGATGAGGCAGAGACCAAACGGGTGTTTGGTGAGGGCTTACCGGTAGGCCTTAAACTGATTCAGTGAGCGCGAAGCGGGACTACAATCGGTATCGTCACAGTCTCAATGGAGGCGGTTGTTTAATGGCAACGCAGGCACGATGTTTGTTGGGCTAGGTGTTAAAATCGCGTTAGATGCTGACTAAGACAGTTACTTTCCCTGAGGCATCCACCAACTAGTATCTATCGGGGGGGTGTCTTTGGGAACCGCAGGGTTTGTAAGTGTTATTAGGTTGCGTGATGAGAGGTTAGCATGCGCAATGATGTCTTTATAATGGGATAAAAACAGCGTTTTGTAAGAGCCATCTTTTATGGCTAACTGCAGCCCTTTTTCCAGTTGTTTAGCAAGTTCAGGGCGGTGTTTGCTAACAAAGAAATAAACGGGTTGGGGGTAGAACAGCATGATGTTATCAGCAATCACAAAATCATTCGGATAACGCTCTAATTCTTCCCAAATTTCATTTGCGCCGCGGTGAAAGTAATCGAACCGCCCTTTTTTGAGCATTTCAAATAGTTTGTTGTATTCAACTGAGGTGACTACTTTTAACTGATTGGCTGCATAAACCGGAAGGTCACCCCAATGTAAACCGTGCCCGCCAATGAAATTTCGCAGCCCTTCCAAACTCCTTACTTTACTGATTTCAGTATTTGATGTTGGTTTTACCAGTAATAACCTTAACCCCAAAAGGCCCTGATAAATGGGGATTTTAACGGGTATCATTTGTGACTCCCGTTGCGCTGTTACCGACAAAAACTCAACATCATAATGGCCGTTAATCACTAGGGCTTCGCCTCTAGCTTCGTTTACGTTCTGCTTTTTGGGCCCCATAATTTCATAAGGCGTATCTAATTTGCTAAGTGCGAGGTTCATTACTTGCAGACCAAACGCATAACGAGCTTGTTGCTGGTAGTGCTTAACCACTATTGGGTCGCCAGCATGGGCTAATGTGGATAGAAAAATGGAGCAAAGTAAGGCATTGATTAACGGCAAAAGCGGCATTGGTTTACCAAGATAGATAACAGTGGCTTAATTATAGGTGATTTTAAGAAAAATATAATACATTGAATTTTAGAATATGGTAGAGAAAGGGTCTATGCTTTTACTCTAAATGCATTAAACAGAGCGGTTTAATACTAATAACAGAGGATGTTTCATGTTCAGTAAGATTTTGATTCCGGTAGATCTTGAAAATGAGGCGTTTGCAGAAAAGGCGATGGACGTAGCTATTCAACAAGCGATTGATTCAGATGCGAAACTACACGTAGTGACAGTGATCCCTGGTTTTGGTATGTCTATGGTCGGGTCGTTTTTCCCTGAGGATGCGATGAACAAGGCGCTAACAGCGGTAACAAAAAATCTCAAGCAATATGCGAGTAACAAGGTCCCTAAAGCGATTAAGGTGTCTGCTAAAGTACTGCAGGGAAAGTCACACAAAGAGATATTGAAAGAATCAAAAGCCGTAGGCGCAGATCTTATTGTGATTCCTAGTCACAATGTCACTAGAGTTGATAAGGTTTTGTTGGGCTCTACGACTAGTCGGGTGGTAGAGCGAGCTAAAGTCTCAGTAATGGTGATTAAGCCGTAAAGAATCTGGGTAGAGATACTTTACGACTAAGTTGTAGTGGTTAAGTCTACTAATCGTTACTCTGAAAGCGTCATCGATTCACCGGCCCTAAAAATCGGCTATCAGATGAGGCGATTGAATCTGTATAGGTTTTTGACCTCACTTCAAATGATATTTCCTCGGTGCTATTCAGCAGTTTATCGGGGTTTACTGAGATAGATAACGGGACGGATCGCACTTCGCCTGGCCCTACTAATATGATATCAGGCACATTAAGCTCACCTTCTATCCCTGATAGGTGTACTGAGAATTGGTCTTCTATTTTTCGTTTGTTGATGATTTTTAGCTCGTAGTTGTTTTCAATCATGCCCATGCCTGACACTTGATAGAGCGACCCTCTATCTCTTAATACATCCAACTCTACAAGAGGGCGTTGTTGTAGTGCGATAAAGAAGGTGATCATCGATGCCGCAAGGGTTAAGCCATATCCGATAGTTCGAATGTTGAGTTTGGTCTGTTTGGTTTCGCCTTTTAACTCTTTTTCTGATGCATAGCGAATGAGTCCTTTAGGGTAGTTCATTTGAGTCATAATGCTGTCACAGGCATCAATACAGAGTGCACAGCCAATACATTCGTATTGTAGCCCATCTCGAATATCAATTCCGGTCGGGCAAACCTGCACGCAGACATTACAATCTACGCAGTCTCCCAAGTCTGTTTTGGCTTTTTTTGACCGGCTTCCTCTGGGTTCTCCTCTATTATAATCATAGCCAATAATGAGTGTATCTTGGTTAAACATGACCGATTGGAAGCGAGCATACGGGCACATGTGTAAACATACCTGCTCCCTCATCCAGCCTGCATTAATGTAAGTGGCCAGCGTAAAAAAGGCGATCCAAAATAGAGTGGCTCCGCTACTAATTGAGAGTGTAAAAAGGTCACTAGTAAGCTCACGAATTGGGTAGAAGTAACCAACAAATGTCATACCTGTGGCAAACGCCAGTAATAACCAGCTTATATGTTTGAGTGTTTTCTTAATGATCTTTTGCTTACTAACGGACTGCTTATCAAGCTTTATTCGCTGATTTCTGCTTCCTTCTATACGTTCTTCTAACCACATAAACATAAATGACCAGACAGTTTGTGGGCAGCTATAGCCGCACCATACCCGGCCAAATAGTGATGTAATGAAGAACAAGCCAAATGCACAGATAATTAAAGCAATGGCAAGCAACGTGAAATCTTGTGGCCAGAAAACGGTTCCAAATAAGGTGAACTTACGAGCGGGGAGGTCAAAGTGTATCAGCGGCTCGCTATTAACGGTTACCCAGCACAATCCAAAATACATTAATAGCAGTGCACTGAGGGATAAATTTCTGAAACGCTGAAAGAAGCCTTTGATCTCTCTAACATATATTTTTTTACGGGACGCATACAGTTCAATCGTCTCAGGTTTGCTTGTTTTTTTTGAAAGTGCTGAATCGGATATGTCTGTGATGGGTATTTTTGAACTCATAAGCGTGTCTCTATGAAGGCATAATAATTTATGTCGATTATTTGCAATCGCCATGCCAGTGAGTGTTTATTGGTAGTGCTTTGATAATTAAAGATAAAATTTAGAGGGTGGTCGTAGAATCATTGGTTTGGCGTTATTTCGTGGCGAAATGTCGTTATAGTCACGATATTTAGTTACTTGTAGTAGATGTGTTTATTGCGGTGTCTGTCGCTAACGCTACTATGTTGGTCTTGCGATGGAGAGTTTATTCATTTTTGAGCGAAGCGTGCTGGGTGGGAGGTCAAGGATTGCTGCTGCGCCTCGTTTTCCGGCAATAACCCAATTGACTGAGCTGAGGGTATTTACTATGTGTTGTCGCTCTGCTTCAGCTAGAGTCGCCAATGGTGCGGTTGTTGAATGATCTCTTTGAGGCGAGCTGGGGAGGTTGTTGACCTCTAGAACGGGTGGGTGGCCTACAATAGCGGCGCGCTCTAGTGTGTTTTGTAGTTCTCGAATATTGCCGGGCCAATGGTATTGGCAGAGCTGATTGAGGGAGGAGTTGGATATTGCTTCGTACTTTTTACTGAGTGTTTGGTTTAAGCGCCTTAGTATATGATCTGCTAGTATAGGTAAGTCACCTATGCGCTGCTGTAGGCTTGGAACCTGAATAGGGAAAACACTTAGGCGATAATATAAGTCGCTTCGGAATGCTGTTTTTTCGACCATTTCTAGTATATTGCGATTGGTCGCAGCAATGATTCGGACGTCTATTTTTTGTGTCTCACTACTGCCCACACGCTCAAACTCGCCTTCTTGCAGCACTCGCAATAACTTTACTTGAATATCGAGGGGTAGTTCACCTACTTCGTCGAGAAAAAGAGTGCCCCCATGGGCAAGCTCGAATCGCCCAATACGTTGTTGGAATGCGCCAGTGAAGGCGCCCTTTTCATGTCCAAAAAGCTCGCTTTCAACTAGGCTGGGGGTAATGGCGCCGCAATTAATTTTGACTAAAGGGCGGCCTTTACGCTGACTAGCGTTATGAATCGCTCTGGCGATGAGTTCTTTGCCTGTCCCGCTATCCCCTTGAATAAGTACGGAGGCATCGGTGGGTGCAACATGCTCAATTTGTGTCAGTATTTGATGCAACGCAGGGCTATTGCCGATGATTTTTGAGAAGTTATGCTCTTCTTTTATCTCCTCCATTAGGTAATGATTTTCTGCTTGTAGCTTCTCTTTGAGCTTCTCCACTTGAGCAAGTGCAACTTTTAGTCGTTCGTCTGCCTGCTTTCGCTCTGAGATATCTTTGAAGACCACTACAGCGCCAATAATAGTATTTTCACGAACGATAGCGGTGGAGACATACTCTACCGGGAAGCTACTGCCATCTTTACGCCAAAAAACTTCGTCATCTACATGGCGCCCTATACCATCTTGAATGGTTTTATAAACCGGGCAATCACAGCTAGGATAGTGTGAGCCGTCGCTTTTCGTGTGGTGATGAAAGTCGTGCACTACCTTGCCGATTAGGTCGTTAGATAGCCAGCCGGTCATCACTTCGGCAGCAGTGTTAACAAAGGTTGTATTACCCTCACTATCAAGACCATAAACCCCTTCGCCAATCGACTGTAAAATTAATTCATACCGTTGTTGAAGGGTTATGACGTCTTGATTGGATAATATCTCAGGCATAGCATGGCACTTTTATCGGTTGAAGAGTGTAGGTTAATTAAATATTAGTTGAATTTGGCCAGATACATTTACGTTAATCGTGCTGTCACCGCTCTCAATCGCAGGCATAGCAGAGTCGGAGGCCGTTACTATTTCTGCTCTCATCATTTTATGTCGCATAGGCGGGCGGTGGGAGCCGGTATTTACATCTACAGTGACAATTTGATAGCCGCTGGCCCCCATGGTTTTTTGTATCAAGATGGCACGCTCTTTAAACTGATTTAATGCATCAACGGATAATTGTTGCTCGGCTTTTTGCCGAACCGGTTTGCTTATTTCGAACCCCATGGAGGATATTTTAAGGTCCTTTTGTAGTTTTCCGACTAGCGTAGAGAGCTGATTGAAATCAGAACTTTTCAACTCAATTTCTTGAGAGGCTTTCCAGCCTGCTATTTGCTGGTTTTGATAGATCGGCTGGGTTTGATAGTTGCCGGTTTCATACTTAATTCCAGTTGTCTTTCTGAGCATCTCCAGAGCAGGCGTCATCTGTTTATTGACGACTTTATTCGCTTCTGTTGCCACGGATGCCTGATGGGTCGCTAGTAACGTCACTTTCATAACGTCGTTGTCTACTTCATCTTCTGCGCTGGCAGAGAGTTGGTAGAGGTTGTAGTTAAGGTCGTCAGCATAGATGGGTAGTGATGCGGAGATCAATACCGCTATCGCGATGGTTAATACATGCTTCATAGCAGATCCTTTGGGTTGTTCTCGATATCGTTCGGTAGATCCTAGCAGCTCTTTTTATATCGGAGTAGTTCGTATTGTACGTATTCGGATGTTGCTAGCACAGGTACCTAAACATATTATGCCCACTTCAAACACTTATACGGCTTAACGTAGAAACAATACACACACTTAAGATGTTGGTAGTGTACTCTACTTCGTTCTAGCTAACATCTAACCCACTTATTGTCTGCAGCGGTATTAATGTGTCACGCTTCTTTCTAATTAAGCATATTGGTCGGGCTAGTTGTACGTAATATCGCGCATCGACCTCTCTAGCTCTTTAAAATACCCTAAGGTATGTTAGATTGATGATTTGCATAGATTCGTTGAGGAGATTGTTGTGTCGAGTTCCGGTATTGCTGCGGTATTAAGCTTGATTGTTCCAGGTGTAGGGCAAATTTATAATGGTTATTTTCTTCGAGGCATATTCTGGCTGATCGTCACGCCTGGCTTCTGGATCGGTACTGGCGGTTTACTTGGTTGGGTGTGCCACCTTATTGCGGCGTATACTGCCTATCAAAAAGCAGAAGAAAAACTGGCAGAAGACAGTATTGACGGTTAGCTACTGGCTACGCTTTGACGGCCACTGAGAGGTTAAAATGAAACATCTAGTCGTAATCGTGTTAGTGGTTATGGTGCTGATAGGGTGTGCTGCTAAGGAACAGACTTCGAGTAGTGGCCACTCATCGATTTCTGCTGTTATGGGAGAACCTGTACGTGACGTATCTGCCTATGGGTTTGTGACACAAATATCGCCAGCAGATCATATTATTAATATTAAGCATGCGCCTATTCCTGAAATGAACTGGGCGCCGATGGTTATGAATTTTAACGTTATAGACCGTGTTGATTTATCATCTTTTAAACGAGGGGATAAAGTGCAGTTTGTCCTAGAGGTCGACCAGGCACTCAATTACCGGATCAAAAATATCTTCGTCGCAAAAGACTAGCCCCTGCTACGAAAACTGAATATAAGCCTATTGGGCTGGCGGCCGGACCATTAACATTATGCCAGCTAACAAGAGTACAGAGAACGTTACAAACGAAAATTGCATAACGGCTAGATAACTTTCTAGCGAACCCCTTATGGTACCTGCCCCGATCAGTGTCGACATTAATAGTGTGATAATGATCATGCTGATCACCATACCCAGATAACGTGTTTTTGAAGCTAACGCTGATGCCATACTGTAGTGCTCGGGCGTTACACTGCTCATAATAAGCGCCATATTGGGTGACGAAAACATAGCGAACCCGAGACCCTGTAAGACTATAGTGATACAAATATAGGTGAGGCTAGTATCTACGCCAACCTGGGTTGCCATGAGTAAGCTGAGTGCTGTTGAGATCATGCCAGTGAGTGATATGTTAGTGGGAGGTATTCGGTCTGCCAGTCGACCAAATGCTGGTGCGGTAATGGCCATTAATACCGGGCCTATTACGAGTACCTGACCTGCCTGTTGAGCAGAAAGTGCTTTTACTTCCTGCAGGTATAAACTGTAGAGGAAGGTCATGCCGAAGGACCCTGAATACATCATGAGCTGTGTTAGTAGCGCTTTGGATAGAACCCTATTGGCGCGAAGACGATCAAATCTAAGAAGAGGTTGTTTAACTCTTTTTTCTATCCAGAAAAATACGGGGATATTGACTAAGCCGATGGCTAATAACACCCCACCCCAATGAGACTCATCGAGCATTGCGCTACCAGCAATCAAGCATACAATGATACTAACGACGACTAAGCTACCTAGCCAATCAAACGGTATTCGAGGGCGTCTCCACTGGCTTTTCATTAGTCTATGAGTGAGCAAAAATGACAGTATCAGCACTAATGCCGTGAGAAAATAAACCCAACGCCAGCCGAAATTGGTGGTGACCACCCCTCCTATGAAAGGGCCTGCCGCCAGTCCAGCGTAAATAGCGCCAATTGATAACCCCATTGCTTTGCCTAGGTTTTCTTTGGCGACGACTTCGGTGATCAGCGCCATGCCCGTTGCCATGACCATTGCTCCGAAAATACCTTGAATAATCCTAAGGGCAATAATAAGAGCCGGACTACCGGCAAAGCCGATGGAAAGCGTTAATAAACCGTAACCCAACAGCCCAGCCTTGAAGAGCATTTTTTTATCGGTAGCATCCGCCAAGCGACCCACCGGTAGCAAAAATGCGGCTGCAGCACCTAAATACCCTGTTTCAACTAACCCCAATGCCACAGCGCTGGCATGTAGTTCCAAGCCCATTAAAGGGAGGGTAATACCTACCCCTGAAAACATAAAAGGCATGGCAAACTGAGTGAGGGCGATGACATAAACGAGTGATGCTATTTTTGAATGTGAGTTCATTTTTCCTCGGAACGAATAGCAAAGGCCGATACTCCTGCACTATTCTGGGTGAGCATGATCTTGAAAATGAGCAAACACTTTAACCAACTTCGTAGAACAAGCCTATGTCTTTAGCTGCAAATGTCTTTTTAGGGATGTATGATGTTAACTGAGTGTACGGTTGTATACTGATTTTGGATGACTCAATACTAATGTGTTAACCCGATCATTAAAAGGACACTGCTAATGAGTGACATAGATAAAAAACCTACAAAACAGCAAATAAATATTGATTATCGTCACTGGGGGAATGTTAGCAGGGCGGTTCTTAACGGAGTTGTTGGAGATTACCTCGTTGAACAAAATAACCCCTTAGCGATTGATATGGGGTTCTACCACCAAGGTTTGCCGCTCTCGTTGCCGAACCCGGAGACGATCTATTCCAATAAAATTGTGGTGTTACTACATGGCTTAACCAATCTAGAAACGATCTGGGATATCGAAACAGCTGCGAGTCAAGACGACATCTCAGAAAAATCGACTGTCATTAATTACGGCATTCACTTGCAGAATGACTTTGGCTATACGCCCTTTTTCCTGCGGTATAACACTGGCTTGAATATCGAAGAGAATGGTAGGCAGTTTACCCAATTAATGGGGAATTTGGTTTCGGCATATCCTAAACCTATTGATGAGATTATTTTTGTCGGGTTTAGTATGGGCGGGTTATTGATGCGATATGCGCAAAAAAACGCCATAGATACCAAGGCGCCCTGGTTGACTAAACTGACAAACTGCTTTTATCTTGGAACGCCCCACGAAGGCTCTTACTTTGAACGATTTGGGCATTTAGCCAGTTCAGTGGTGCGCTCAATACCGAAAGAGTATGTTAATCATTGGGCTGATTGGATTGATGTGAGGAGTGAGGGTATTCAAGACCTTAAACATGGATTAGCTCACTTAAGAAAAGTGGGCCTTGAAGAAGGTGAATCTCACGGCTTATGCGGAAGTTTTTATCAGCAGGCTAGACATCATTTCGTGAGTGGTTCGCTGATGGAGGAGAGCGACAGTTTATTAAATAAGGTGTTTGGTGATGCATTAGTGACTCATGACAGTGCAACCCCGAACTCTGCCCCGATAGAGAGTAAATTTTCCCATTTTGAAGGTGTTCCTCATGTCCCGTTGGCTCATACCGAGAGTGTCTATCAACAGATTAGGCAATGGATTGAGGAAAGTAATTCTGAGACTAGACTCGTGACTTACCATAAGTCAGAAATCGATTATAGGGTTACCCCAACTATAATGGTGTTAAGTAGAGCCGATGTTGGCCTGACGACTATGAATGGTGAGCCGTACTCAAAACAAGAAATGATGGCCGGTGCACTTGATTTGATGGCCGTTGGTTATGAGAAAACGGTCGAAGCTGTAGAGAAAGTACACCTTTCTATCGCAAAAGAACCTCATGTGCTATTGAAGAGGGTGCCGGTGGTTCAATCGGTTTCTGGCGTTGTTGATAGTACTCATGTAGGCATTACCGAGGCAGTTTATCGTTCTGTCAAGCAAGGCGGTATTCTCTTTCGTGCAGCAGCCGAGATGTTGAAGAAACCGTAACGGGTGAGGTCTGTCATTCTTATGGGTTAGTAATTAGACATAACACCGTATTTTTTTTGAATACATTTAAAGGCGCCTTGTTCAATGAGTGATTTGGCACTGGCATCGACACGATCAAATATATTGTCCGGTGTTCCTCTTCTCATGGCGATATGTATCCCATCAGAGAGGGGGTCTTCGCCGTACTTTAAGCGTAGAGGGCTAGCCTTGATGCCAGTTAAGTTGAGAGTTTTCATCATATAGTCACCTACAACACTATTAACTGCAATAACATCCACTCTATCGGCGTCTAATTGGCGAAAAAGTTGTACATAGTCATTGGCTAACAGTGTTGGCTTTAATCGTTTTGACTCATAAATCCAGTTGTCTAGGTCTTTATTATGAAACGTATTGTCTCTTACAATGGCTAATTTAAGAGAGAGGAGTAGTTCTAACTCTGTCAGTCTGTCAGCTTGTTTGTTTTTTGCATACAAAAGGGTTTCGCCACCAATATCGTAAAGGGTATAGCGGTATTTGGGTTGGCCATTCCTCTCTACATAGAAAAAACCGGCTGACGCATCGATTGTACCTTTGCTCAGCATGAACTTTATTCTTGAGTAGGGAAGAAAAATCAGCTCATATGAAATTCCTGCATTCTCTAGCACTGATATTAGAAAATCGGGGTCAATGCCATATCCTATATGAGCCTTATAATGGCATTCCTGATCGTTATGGGGTTGAAAGTTATAACCTTTCTTTATTGCATAAGGCGGAAAATCATTGAACGCGATTTTCAATGTAGTGACGCTCTCTGCGTTTGACAGGAGCGGGAGAAGGCTCGTTACCAATACGAAGAAACAGAATAGACGAATAACAAAGCGCCGGCGAAGTATTGAAAATTGCCTCATTGATAATAATGTCTCATATTTTTAGGCAACCTTTAGGAGCCGCCGGTTGCTTAAACGTAGGCTTATTTTATAAAACTGCCCCGTCATTGAATACAATATAGCTGTCAAATAATGACAGTAATAGCCATATAAATGCCAGTATTGCCTATACTATTATCTTCAGAATCGTTTTATTGTCTCAATGAGATGCTATAAAAGCTAAGCAGCGAACAAAAATAAGAAAGAAGGTGGGTTATGGGAATAAATATCGCAGTTGTTGTGACTGAAAGGTGTCATGCCTCGTCAGTTTTTTCAGTAGTCGATATGCTGCTTGCGTCGAATTATTGCAATGGAAAGCTCTTAAAAAACAGCTTTGATGTGTTCAATATATCGCTGGTTGGGTTTGATCAGCAGTATCGTGCATCAAACGGTTATATTGTTGGGCCGTTGGTAAACCCTGACAATATTGAGGTTCCTGATTTGGTCATAGTGCCAGGAACTGTCGAGTCGGTTTTTCGGTCAGATAGAATGGACGAACAGCTAGCGCGTTATCATAGCTGGTTTCAGTTAATTCGTAACTGGCACCTCGCAGGGGCCGTGATTTGTGGCGCTTGTACCGGAAATATCTTTTTAGCGGGCTCAGGTATCGCTCAAGGAAGGCCGTTAACCTGCCACTGGATAAGTGAACCTGTGCTGTCACAAGCGTTTCCGAGTGAGCGGTTTAACGCTAAGGAAATGCTATTTGATCATGGTGATATTATTAGCTTGGGTGGGGCCTATGCTATTCAGCATATTGTTCTCTATCTGATTGAGAAGTTTGTAAATCGTGAATTGGCAATGGCCACATCGAAGCTGATGATGGTGGAGCCAGAGAAAGGGCTTCAGTCGCCATTTAGACTCTTTTTACCTGATAAAAAACACGGTGATAGTGCCATTAAAGATATTCAAGAATGGCTGGAGGTCCACTTTCGACGAGCGGTATCGATAAGTGATTTGGCGAGTAGAATGAACATCAGTGAGCGCCAGTTCTGTCGACGCTTTAAAAACGCCACAGGGGGTTCCCCGGGAAACTACATACAGCGTTTAAGGCTGGAGTTTGTTAAGCAGCGGTTAGAAAGTAATAATAACTCACCTAGTTCAATTATCTGGGATGCGGGTTATGAAGATGTGAGTTCGTTTCGGCGTCTGTTTAAACGAGAAACTGGCATGACGATGAACGAATACAGAAGAAGGTTTGGTACTTGATCACAGTGTTGAGTCACCATTACTCTGTATACTCTAACCCCAACTCGTTATACATTAACCCTAAACTAACGTACTGACTGTTATTGGTCGAATTATAATAAGAAGGATTCACATTGACCCTTGAAATAGGACTAGTCTACGGCATTTTGGGGCTTACGGTCATACTTTTTGCCAGTGAGTGGGTACGTTTAGATATTACGGCATTAGGGGCTATTTTAGCTCTTACGATCACTGGTATATTGACACCTAGAGAGGCATTAAGTGGCTTCGGTGACCCTTTAGTTATTCTTATTGCAGGCTTGTTTGTAGTGGGTGATGCGCTGTTTAAAACCGGCGTAGCAGGGCTTGCGGGTGAGAAAATAGTTCAACTATCTAAAGGCAACAAAGTGTTGGCATTGGTGCTGGTCGTGTTAGTCGTTGCATTTTTATCGGCATTTATGAGTTCGACAGGCGCGGTTGCTATCTTGATCCCGGTTGTGCTGAGTATGTGCAAACGTCTCGGTCTTGCGCCATCAGTGATTATGATGCCCTTGGCCTTTGGCGCACTGATGGGGGGAATGTTAACACTAATCGGTACACCACCCAATCTTGTGGTGTCACAAGCGCTGCAGAAAGCCTCAGGTCAAGGGTTTGGCTTCTTTGAGTTTGCACCGTTCGGCCTTGTTACTTTGGTGCTCGGTGTGGTGTATTTGTTGGTCGTCAATCTAGGAAAATTGAAGCATAGTACTGTCCTGCCTGTTATTGATTCGAGATTAACGTTAGAGCATCTTATCGGAGAGTATAACCTTCAGGGGTTGATTCATCGAGTTCGCGTACCTGAAAACTCCCCATTAAAGGGCATGACGATCTCTGAAGCCCGTTTGCGCAGCCAGTATCGAGTAACAGTGTTGGCCTACCGAAGCCAGGACTCGGGGCAAAATGAGATTAAAGAAGTCTTAGCCAATACCCGTATTATTGCCGGTGATGAACTGTTTGTGATGGCGCATTCGATAGATATTAATTTGCTTGCTGCCCCTGGTGGAGTTGAGTTACTCGCTTGGCGGAGTGACGATAACATTCACTTGAGTCGTGAGGTAGGGCTTGCAGAGGTGATGCTAGCGCCTGATTCAAGACTTATTGGCTTAACCATCAAAGAGGCGGCTGTTCGCAGTAGGAGTGGCTTGAGCGTTGCGGCCATTAAACGCAAAGGTACGATACTGAGTGATGACGTTTTTGATGAGCGGCTCGAAATAGGGGATATCATTTTAGCAGTTGGCGGTTGGGACTCGATTTCTAGTTTAAAGAGTATCGGTAGTGACTTCTTGGTGCTTCATGTGCCTGAAGAGTTTGAAAGTGTGGCGCCTAACCGAAATAAGTCTACGCGGTCGCTATTCATTATGGCTTGCATGGTATTAGCACTCACCTTTACCAACCTTTCGGCGGTCGTGGTGGTTATGCTAACCGCTTTAGCGATGGTGTTAAGTGGCTGTTTAACCATGCCTCAAGCATATACCTCGGTGAACTGGCCAAGCGTAGTGGTGATTGCAGGCATGCTACCGATGGCGTTAGCACTCGATAAAACCGGTGGGATGTTGTTAGTGACGGATTATCTCTCCGAGTTGTTGGCTGGGCAGTCGCTATTAGTGGTGCTTACAGGCCTGTTTGTTATTACTAGTCTGTTTAGTCAATTTATATCTAATACGGCTACCACGGTATTGATGGCACCGGTGGCGATTGTGATGGCCAATAATTTGGGTTTGTCAGAAATGGGATTGTTAATGACGGTTGCGATTGCTGCCTCTACCGCATTTGCAACACCTGTTGCGTCGCCGGTTAATATGTTGGTGATGGCGCCGGGCGAGTACCGATTTGTAGACTTTCTTAAAGTAGGTACGCCGATGATTTTGATTGCGTTAGCCGTGGTGTTGATAATGGTGCCGTTGTTTTATGCCGTTTAATATTGACTGTGTTGTAAGCTGGATGATAGAAATGCTGTCACAGTAGAGTCATCTAAAAAGCAGTTACCACAACAGCAAATATGAGGGTTGTAGTGGTGTAAGTTTAGCTAATAATCATTATGTCGTAATAGACAGTAAAGGGTAATTCATGAGTTATATGCGGCCATTAAAGTGTTGTTTAGTCATACTGGTGTTGAGTTTTCCATCAATATTATATGCAGATAAGGCTGATTACGAAGTTCAGGTTGAGGAGGCTGTCGTTGCATATAATTCCGGAGAGTATAAAAAAGCCCACGGGCTTTTACTTAATCTCTCCGAAGCAGGGGTAGCCGGTACTCATCTACTTCTTGGTGTTATGTATTTTAAGGGGCAGGGTGTTCCTCAAAACTATGAAGAGTCTTTTAAGTGGTATGCTAAAGCGGCTGAGCAAGGGCATGTCGTTGCTCAATATACACTAGGTAGTATGTATGCCAAAGGGATAGGAACTACTCAAAGCTATACTGAGTCTTTAAATTGGTTTAAGGCGTCGGCAGAGCGAGGACATATGGGAGGCCAGTTTTCCCTCGGGAAGATGTATTTAAATGGAGTGGGTGCAACTCAAGATTATATAGAGGCGATTAAATGGCTTAGGGCATCCGCTGAGCAGGGTTATGTTCACGCTCAATACGATCTTGGTGTTATCTATGAGAATGGCAATGGAACGAAAGTCGATTTTGAAGAAGCTGTAAAATGGTATCAACTTGCAGCAGAGCAAGGGCTTGCAGTTGCCCAGTATAATCTTGGCTATATGCTAGCGCACGGGAAGGGGGTCGATATAGACTTTACCGAGGCTCTACGTTGGTATCTTTTATCAGCGGAACAAGGTTACCCTGAGGCTCAATATAATTTAGGGTTAATGTATAAAAAGGGGGAGGGCGTGCCTCAAGATTTTAAGGAGGCAGCTAAATGGTATGAGCTTGCCTCCAAACAAGGCGTTTCAAATGCGCAATTGAACCTAGGTGTGATGTATTTTAAAGGGAATGGAGTGACTAAAGATAAAAAGAAGGCGCTTGAGTTGTTTGAAAAGTCAGCGATGCAAGGCAATAAGCAGGCTCAAAGGAATATAGATGCACTAATGTAATTTATCACCCTCACTGCATTTTTCTGTCTCATGGTATTTTGCTACCAAGCGGATTCATAAACAAAAGGGATGAGTCAGCAAATTTGATCTCAATCACTTTATTTCCTCTCTTTCAGTAACTGCGACACTTTGTCACTGTTTGGTCAAGGTTGGAGCTGATAATCTACTCGGCTAAAATAAAAAATAGTCTCTATCTGTTTGATTAATATCTATTTTTACTTGGTGTTAATTGACTCTTATCAAACGAATTATCGCACATAAAATATACAGTCTCCCAAATTATTAATTCAGTGAAGGTTTAATTATGTTCAAGCTCAAAGTGCTTTCCCAATCAGTCGCAGCGGCTGTTGCTTCAGCCTTTTTAGTCGGTTGTGGGTCTAGCTCTAGCTCAGATGGCGAAGTATCGACAACCAATGTATCAGGGAGTGCGTTTGCATCTTATGTTTCAGGTGCTCAAGTTGAAGTACAGGATACTAACGGAAATCGCATCGCAGGGCCTGTTTCGACTAATGCGAGTGGTCGTTTTACGGTACCAGTGCCAAATGCTAATTTAGCAAGCAAGTTGGTCTTTATGGCAACAGGCGGAACCTATACCGACGAAGCCACTGGCGGGCAAGCGACTTCTGGAGAGCTATCTGTTCTAGCTGAAGCTAATACGTTGTCAGGGGCGCCTTCCATACATGCGACGCCTTCATCTTCTATTCTTAATACATTGATGACTAAGCATGGTTTATCAAAAGCGGATGCTGAAGCTGCGTTTACAGTTGCGTTTGGCTATTTGCCAGATAGCTCCGTCGCGCCAGTAGATGCTACTCAAGACAATGCGGACGCAAGTGAAGAGGCTAAACTAGCCGGTGTAAGAGCGGCTGCATTTAGTCAATTACTGAAAAACCTTAATATGGATAAAGGTGATCATGCTGCGTTGTTAGAAGCCTTAGCTGAAGATTTGGTTGATGGAACTGTCGATGGGATGAATGGAGCCGCAGCCGTGCAACTAAACGGTAGTGCAGTTCGCCCAGATATGGCGAGTCAGTTTGCAATGGCGCTGTTAGATTTTGCTAATGACGACAAGAATAAATCGGGTCTCAATACGGGTCAGGTTGGTTTGATCAAGTTTAACGGTACAGCGGTTAGTGAAAATTATACATTTAAGCTAACACCTCCCATGATGACGGAAGTAGGTAAGGCTGAATACACATTAAAAGTGACTAACAATAGTGATGGTTCAGCTGTCGTAGGCGAAGAAATCGAAATGACGCCGATGATGTTTATGGCAGCAGGCCATGTACACAGCACTCCCTATGTAGATTGTACTGCGACAGATGATCAGGGTGAAGCTACCTGTACTATCTATTTCTTAATGGCATCTGCGATGGCGAGTGGTGATGTAATGGGGAATTGGGACCTTAAATTTACTCATGACTCAGAAAGCGTTCACTTCTTCCCTAAAGTTATGATGGCGATGGGGGAAGATACTTCTCGATTAAAATTGTCAGGCGATGCAAGTGATGCAGATGCTGTCGTAATGATGGGAGAGAGCTCGGCTCGAAATTATTACATTTATAAGCACTCAGTTACGGGGACCACTGGAAACCATACAGTGGAGTTCTTTCTCGCCACTCAGGATGGCATGATGGCCTTCCCTCCTGTTAATGGAAATGGCGCTGAGATCGGACTTTTAGCAGGAAAAGTTGTAACTCTAAAAGTAGGCTCAGAAGATGCTGTGTCTAGTGTAAATGGTATTTGGACGGTTGACCTAGATAACTTAACAGACGGCGAGCAGGGTAGTTTAGAACTAATGTTGACTGTTGGCGGTGAACAAAAACCAGCAGGCACTTTCAAACTCACCCCAAAAAGCATGTAAATAGGCCTCCCCATGAGTATTAGACGTACATGGGTCACTAACGCGCTGTCTATCAGCGCGTTATTGTTCTCCTCCTCAACCGCTTATGCAGCCTCCTGTTGCGGCGGCGGCAACGCCACCTCTCTAGTGCTGCCTAAGTTTGGCAATCAAATGATCGATGCGTCATTTGATATAGAAGATTATGACGGGTACTGGAATCAAGAGGGCGAGTATACCAAAGACCCAGCGGGTGCAGATTTAAACCAGTATCGCTTGAATCTTGGTTATGCCTACCGTATAGCCGATAACTGGCAGGCGAGTGTGACGTTGCCCTATGTCTGGAATGACAATGTTTATCCAGGCGTTACGTCAAAAGAAAATGGTATGGGTGATATGAGTGCCAGCTTTTGGTACGAAACCTTTGACCAAGTGACCTGTGTTTATCAGGTGAACAGTATTGCCGATTTAAGGCCTGCTATTTATATTGGCGGAACATTGACCCTGCCAACGGGTAAGTCAGCCTATGGTGACGATGCCACCAGTAGTTTTGATATCACCGGTCGAGGGCTATATCGCTTTGACGCCAACTTACTGATTGAAAAAACTGTTTATCCGTTCACCGTTACATTGCAGGGGTCCTATGGGAAGTACCTTGAGCGCGATGTTAACCAAGAATACGGGGCCGCGGTTGCCCCCTATAAAAAGAACCTAGGGGATCGAACCTTCCTCTCTGCTTCAATGGGCTATACCTATTTTCTTGAAGAGCTTGATACGCTGACTTTTACCGCAGCACTGGCGGACTTAAGGGAAGGTGAGGGTGAAATCGATGGAGTATCTGACCCGTTAACAGAGTTTAAAAAGCAGTCTGTCGCGTTCACTACGGCCTATGCGACTTCTGACCTGCGCTGGGTCTTTAAAGGTACATTGAGTCATGCCTTAAAAGAAGATGATCGAGGCAGAAACTTCCCAACCACTGATATATTAACCTTAGGGGTTAGCTATGCGTTTTATTAAACTGCTGTGCATTTCGATTGCCCTGACTGCGCTTACGGGTTGTCTGGATGACTTAACGTCAGACAGTGAAGACCTGAGAACAGATACGTCAACAGGAGGTGAAAACGCCGCGCCTGCATTGGATTTTATCGAACTCACCACTGAGAGTGAGACGATTCAACTTAGCACAGAGTTAATGAATAATGATGCAGTGGTGCTTTATTACACCATGTGGTGCCCTATTTGCGATAGCCATATGAGTCATCTTCGCAGCAGTGTGATGGATAATCATCGTAATGTTCGATTTTTAATGATTGATTATGTCTCGGGTACGGTGGCTCAATCACGTAACTCTCAGGTATCAAACGGTTATGCGGCGTTGACCGTGTTGGCCGATAGTGACCAGTCTTTAATTGACCAGTTTAGTGCCACCATGGGTACGACGGTCGTTATCGATGATCAAAATAACATACTGATGAATGAAGACTACAAAAATGGTGCTCGCCTTGTTGAAGTACTGGAGGCTCTATAATGATCAACACTCACTCAATGGTTCGGCTGCTAACAATTAGTTTGCTGGGCCTTTTTTCATTGTCGGCGTTGGCAAACCCCGCCTACGACGACATGAAAGCAAAGAAACCAGAGCAGGTGGTACAGGCGCCAGACTTTTCGCTCACCACACTGGATCAGAAGGCCATTAGTCTGTCTGACTATAAGGGCAAAGTAGTAGTGCTGAATTTCTGGGCAACCTACTGTATTCCTTGTCGAATAGAGATGCCGTCTTTAGAAAAACTCTCACAAAAACATCTGGGTAGTAATGTATCGGTTGTGGCGATATCCCTTGATGAAGGTAAAGAAAAAGCGATTCAAAGTTTAGTTAATAAAATGGATCTGACGTTCCCTATTGCTTTGGACGGACAGTCTGCTGGAAATACCTATGAAGTATCCGTGCTCCCGGTTACTTATATTATTGGTAAAGAAGGCGAACTGTTAGCGAGAGTGGTAGGTGATAGAGACTGGGCCAGTGAAGAGGCTGATCAGTTAGTAGAAGCAGTATTAGCAGGGGAGTAACTCCCCTCGCTTTCTATTTTATAATTAATTGACCTGAGCTAAGCTGCTTGATCTGGTCGCCTTTTGTTACGTTAGGTTTATTCCTAGACCATTAGGTACTTGCAATTTTTATATTTCAGGGTACACTTGTGCGCTCAAATAGCGAGATTTTATGACATGAATAACACGACAGACACGTCAAATTTATTGCATACAAGCTGGTTGTGGTTTGCACGAAACCTAACCAATAATACCAGTTTTTCTGCTTATTTTGAGCCCATCGTCCAGCTGCTTTTACCTCAATGGCGAGCGGATCGTTTCCGTAGCAAGGTGATAGATGTGCGTCGGGAATCAGCGGATATGTATTCGTTGGTGATAAAGCCCAACAAGCATTGGCAAGGGTTTACTGCTGGGCAATATATAGAGCTTACAGTAGAAAAAGACGGCGCATGGGTTAGCCGGTTTTTTAGTATCTCAAGCAGCCCTGAATACTATGAGAAAAGCGGTTTAATCGAGATCAGTATTCGAATTCAGGAAAACGGCCAAATTACGCCTTGGTTACCGCAAGCGCTAAAATCCGGAGGTGTGATCAACCTATCACAAGCGAATGGCGATTTTTGTCTTGATGAGGTTTCTAAACCTATATTGATGATTGCTGGGGGTAGTGGCATTACTCCTTTTAGATCTATGTTGCAGCAGATTGCTCAAAGCGGACAGGCGGTGACTAAACCTGTCAGCCTTATGTATTACGCACGCAGCACTGAGCACTTCTTATTTCGTGAAGAACTTAAGAAATTCGAGCAACAAGCGCCAAACTTAACCGTACATTTTATCGATACCAGTGACATAGGGTTTTTTAGTGATGCCCACTTGCTAACGTATTGTGAAGATTTTAATTCACGCGATATCTATATCTGTGGTCCGGGCCCGATGATTCTGCACGCTCGAAAGGTGCTGCAACAACAGGGCGTTAATGGCGACCAAATCCACTATGAGTTTTTTGGACCTGAACCAGTCTCGCTTGAAGGTTCAGAGAAAGCCTCTAGTGTGCTATTTCAGCAATCGGGTAAGCAGGTGACGGCGGAGAAAGGTGAAACCAAGACCCTGTTAACATTGGCGGAAGAGGCTGAGTTAAAGCCTGTTACTGGGTGTCGTATCGGTGTATGTCACCAGTGTATTTGTCAGAAGAAAAGTGGAGTGGTGTATAACAGTAAAACCAAAACCTATAGTGATACCGGCCAAGAAGATATTCAGTTATGTGTGAGTGTACCAGTAGCGGATGTCGTGCTAGCGCTATAACGTAGATTATAGCGGTCACCCCCAAACTGTTTTGGCTGTTTTAAATGTAAGGATTTAGTATGAGTACCAGTATCAAAAATGTCAGTCCCGATAGTGCCACGCTCGAATCGTTTGCGCAGGATCTAGATCAGATAAGAGCAAAAACAATGGAAAAAGTCGGCCAGAAAGATGCCGACTATATTCGCAATGTTATTCGTGTGCAGCGTCTTAGTGAGGTTGCTGGCCGAGTAACATTAGTATTAGGCTTTCTTAGCCCTATTTGGTGGGTCGCCGGTGTGTTGCTGTTAACGTTTGCCAAAATACTGGATAACATGGAGATTGGTCATAATGTCATGCACGGCCAATATGACTGGATGAACGATCCCAACATTAATGGTCGAAAATTCGAATGGGATCATGCCGCAGATGCCGATTCCTGGAGGCGTTATCACAACCATGAGCATCACACATATACCAATATTATTGGTAAAGATCGAGACTTCGGTTATGGCTTGTTGCGCTTAAGCGATGATACCCGCTGGAAGCCTAAAAACAGGTGGCAGGTTTTGACCTATCTTAACCTGAGCCTAATGTTTGAATTAGGGGTGGCCTATCATGAAGTCGCCGGTGAACGAATCTTTATGGGTAAACGCCGAAAAACGAGCAGTTTACCCATTACTCGAAAAGAGCTGCGTAATGCGTTTTTTAGTAAGGCCGGACGACAGTTTTTTAAAGACTATATTTTCTTTCCGTTGCTTTGCTTCCCGATGTTTTTGCCTGTATTAGCGGGTAATTTCGTTGCTAATTTGTTGAGAAACCTCTGGACCAGCACCGTAATATTTTGCGGTCACTTTACTGAGGATGTTCACACTTTCAGAATGGACGAGTGTAAAAATGAAACTCAAGGCGAATGGTATTACCGTCAAATTTTGGGTTCATCAAACTTTGAGGGGCGTCGTTGGTTACATATTTTGAGTGGTCACCTGAGTTGCCAGATAGAACACCACCTGTTTCCAGATGTGCCGGCCTACCATTATGTTGAAATGGGTAAGCAGGTTCAGGAGGTCTGTAAGAAATATAACATCCCTTACAATACAGGGTCCTTTGGGAAACAGTACTCAACAGTGGTTAAGCGTGTCCTAAAATATAGCTTTCCTTCTAAGCAAGTTCCGGTTGAAGCGTAGAGCACCCTAATAAATGTCGACAAAAAAGCCCGCTATGGGCTTTTTTGGTTTTTAAGGCCTGCGAATCACGACCCTTTTGTACAAACAACAGTACGAACAACAGTACGAACAACCATCCACACAAAAAGCGAATACGACAGCGCAAATAGCCATTTTCGTATTACTGGCTTTGCTATCCGTTAATGTATATTCAGACCCGAGTGATATTTACTTAAGCGTATCGCTGGCTGATTCCTAGAATTATTTGGTTCGCAAACGCATATAAGTTGTAGCCTTGATGAAAGGAGGCAGAGCCTGCCCCGTGAAACGCTTTGGGTACGACTGTAATCAGGGTTGAGCTATTTGAGGTTTCAGTGTGGCGGGCTCCTTGATTCCGCTGTGAGGCTGTAAAGTATCAACCTATGAATGTATTAACGCAAAATGCTTATTAAATTGGTTTGAGTGAAACTATCACAGCCTCTGCGCTGCATCACGGCTACGGGTATCTCGGAGCCTGTGGAGCGCAAACACGCCTGAAGTCAGGGTATGCGGTAGGTTTAGTGTTGAAGGAAAAAGGTAGGGCGATAGCTGGAAATGTTAACGGGGCTGCTGTAGTGGTAAGGCGTTTTTTCGGGTGAGGGTAAATTGGTGCTGCGTGGGTGAGGCATATCGTTATTTGTGATTGTGTTAGGGGTGAGTGGTTTGATATAAATGATTAAAGTGCTGAGGATTGCGTGGGTACAGATATAGTCACCTGTTGTTAGGTGGCTAGGAATATATAGACACTTGTTGCTAAATATGGGCACGGTATGGCTAGATTAAGGTACATTGCTATATCTGGTTATCCACATGAATCAGCTGTTATGCCTGATTGCAAAAGGCACACTTTGTGCTAAAATATTTTCATGAAGACATACGCATGGGAAAATGAAAAAAACGAATGGCTTATCGTTGAGCGAGGCATTTCGTTTGAAAGAATTATCAACATCATTGAAAATAATGGACTATTGGATATTATTAAACATCCAAACTCTGAAAAATACCCTAATCAAAGAATGTTCATTGTTAACCTTGATGAATACGCCTACCTTGTCCCGTTCGTTGAATCGCAAGAAGAAATATTTCTAAAAACAGTAATTCCTAGTCGAAAAGCGACTAAAAAGTACATAGGAGGAAAGTAATGACTACTAAATTAACGGCTGAAGAAAAAAAACTACTGGAGTCCTATGAAACTGAAGAATGGGAATCCGTCTTAACCGATGAAAGCCTTTTGAATTATAAAGCAGCGGCAAAAGCTACATTTAAAAAAGACAAAAGGGTAAACATTCGAATTTCAGGTAAGGACCTTGAGCTAATTCAAGAGCGAGCCCTAATTGAAGGTATACCTTATCAAACATTAATGTCCAGTATTCTGCATAAGTACGTCTATGGCAATTTAATCGAGAAATTGCATAACAAGTAGCAGCACAGGACATCTAATAAAAGCGGCCAAAGAGCCGGCCACTGTTATTAGCTGCCTGCGTGCAAGGCGTTAGTGGTTTTTATACATTGGAAGAAGTATTAAAAGGAACATTTTGTGTTTAAGAAAAAATTAGTATATTTAGCTTGTTTGCCAGTACTAGCTGTAGCTGGAGAAAATGGTGGTGTATTGGAAACAAATTATGGTGCAGGCATAGCTTATTCAGAGTCTCGAAATTCAAAAGGTTTGCGTGCATCGGGAAACGTTAGTATCCCAGTTTATAAATATATCGGCTCAACTCTTTTTGTTAATGGAAGTAAAACTGAAGGTGAAAAGAACAGCCTAGATAGTGATGCTTATCGCGTTGGCGGTGTCGCCTTTTTAAGAGATTTTAATTTAGGTAAGTTAGGAGTCTCTGCAGCTTACAATAAAACAAACTTTGATACGCCTTCTGGCAGTTCACTAGACGATACTGAACTGAATCAATACGGACTCTTGGGCCAATATTATTTCAATGATTTTACTTTTGGGGCCAACCGTAATGTCGTAGACTCAAAAGACTTCGATGATTTTAACTCTTGGACGGCTTCGATTGATTGGTATTGGCAAGAAAATACCAAATTATCATTGGATGGTAGTGGGATGGATGCTAAAGACAGCTATGGTATTAGAGTGTCTCATCAGCCTAATTTTTTTAATAACTCTACAGACATAACGTTTTCGTACAATGGCTATAGGACTGATGATGTATTTTCATTGTCTGTAAATTATTATTTCGGCACATTAGTCACACTACAAGATCGTGACCGAAAATATCGATAATTCATGGGTTTTTCACATAAATCGTGGGATATCAACCACTAACCAAGCGCAGCTTAGGGCTGTTAATAAAAGCGGCCAAAAACACGGCCACTGTTATTAACAGCCCAAGTGCAAGGCGTTATATTTTTTTAAACATCAATAAGGAGTTGTAAATGAAAATTAAGGAAATAGTTTTATCAACGATTATGATTATGGGGGCAACTAATGCCCATAGCTTAGTCATAAACGGAACAAATGAACTTGATATATATGGAAGTGAAAGTTTTGTATCAGCATTCGATTCATCAACAATTACAACCCATGTTGGCTCAAGTGTTGCTTTTTTAGATGGCCATGATACATCTACTTTCAATATTAACGGAGGAGATATTAGCTGGCTTGAACTATATGATAGCAATGTTACGAATATTTCCTACGTAGAAGACTTAAGTTAGCTTTTAGTTAGCGACAATTCCACCGTTAATATCTTTGGGTCAGGCTTTAGCTATTCTGGAGGGCACCTTTCAGGAACTTGGGGTAATGGAACCGCTTTTTCATTTTGGGCTCTAGAAGAATTGGATCTTCATTCTGGCAACATAGGTAGTGTAATACCAGATAATATTATTCTTCATGTAGCCTCAGTGCCAGAGCCTTCTAGCTTGGCTTTGCTTGCTATAGGCTTAGCTGGCCTCATTTTCAGAAAAAATAAAATCTAACCAGGAGCTCAAACAGGACTCAGTAATATCGGCGTTTAGCTTGGCGTTATGAGCACTCAATCGAGGGAAATACGTGGTATTAAGAGAAGATTTGCCTTTACTTAAAGTTGAACCCATTGACTTCAGGAAAGCTCTATCTGTAGTAAATAGAAGAACCAGTAGGGTCAGACTCGAATGAAATAACCTTTCTTGATCATCTAAACCCAATCAATCGAGTCTGACCCCATTGGTTTGACCCCATTGGTTTGTGACCCCATTGGTTTGTTATCGGCCAGGAAACAATTTTTATACTTCGAGTTTGGCACAGCAAAGAAATTGAAAAATACTTGTAATCGGGTAGCCGAGGGTCTCTAACCCTCAGCCCCCACAACACACTGCATGCGGGTCCGCACAGGGCGTTTCACTTAGGATAGTGAAGCTTATCCAACCTCACGTAACGAATAGAATCCCTGAGACCTCAGATACTCCAAAGATAGAGCTTGATTGACCCCGGGAGTCTTAGCGCTACGCCATGGGCCTTTGCTGGTAATGCCACATGCGATTTCGGCCTGAACATGAACACCTAGCCTCATCAGACAGAGAAGCAGGTCTTCAAATCTAACAGAATTATCACAGTTGTCATGATTTAATAACGTGTAACCTCCAGGTGTTTATTTTCTGGTCAGTTCTAGTCAAAATAACCTTATTGAAGGTCTACTGAGCTACTAACACAGGTTCTAATCAGTCAACTGTTAGATTAAGGAAGTGAACATGAAAATTAAATTAAGTGCGATATTACTCAACCTGCTAATTGTTTCAGCTAGCACCGCGGAGATGTTAGATACCCCTGCACCAGCGACCGGCTCTTATGAAACATTTCAAAAACCTTCAGAGGCTATTTTAAGAGAGACGCTTAGCGATATTCAGTATGAGGTAACCCAGAAAGATGGGACAGAGCGTTCATTTTCTAATCGTTACTGGAATGAGAAGCGTGAGGGTGTGTATGTGGATGTTGTGAGCGGTGAACCTCTTTTCTCATCCATAGATAAATATGATTCTAAAACCGGTTGGCCCAGTTTTTCAAAGCCTTTAGAGGGCGTTACCATCATAGAAAAAGCTGATCGTGGTTTTTTTGGTGTGCGTACAGAGGTACGTAGCCAATATGCAGATTCACATTTAGGACATGTGTTTAATGATGGGCCACAGCCAACAGGCTTAAGGTACTGTATTAATTCAGCCGCCTTGCGTTTTATCCCCAAACAATCACTTGAGAGTGAAGGGTACGGCGATTTAGTGACGCTATTTAAATAATCGATGCTTTGATGGGCTAACCACAGATGCCCTAACGATTGAAGGACAACTTGATGAAGAAAAACAAAACACCTTTTTTCCTTTTACTGCCGACGTTGTTACTGGCACTACTTTCAATGAGCAGTAACGTGTGGGCCGATAAAGCCATCTTTGCAGCAGGATGTTTTTGGTGTGTAGAGTCTGATTTTGAAAAGCTGGATGGCGTCACAGAGGCTATTTCAGGTTTTACTGGCGGCACGTTGAAGAACCCTACTTATCGAGGTAACCATAAAGGCCACTACGAAGCCGTTGAGGTTCACTATGACCCTAGTATTGTAAGCTATAAAGAATTGCTCGCTCATTATTGGGTGAATGTTGACCCGTTTGATGCCAAAGGTCAGTTTTGCGATAAGGGGTTTAGTTATTTAAGTGCCATTTTTGTTGCAAACGACCAAGAAAATAAACTGGCTGAAGAGTCACGAAAAATAGTTGAGATGAAGTTCCCCGATAAGACCGTTGTGACGCCTATTTTGCCCGTAACAACGTTTTACCCCATCAAAGGTGAAGAGAGTTTTCATCAGGACTTCTACAAGAAAAGCTCAGTGCGTTATAATTATTACCGGTATCGCTGTGGCAGAGATTATCGACTGGAAGAATTATGGGGAAAGAGCAAAACCTTTAATTGGTGAGCCTTATCAATTAGCGTAATATCGGTATATTAATCATCGACATTTAAGAGAGGTAGGCTATGAGCCTATATACTAAGTCTGTAGCGGCAGTTGCGGCGCTTACTCAAGAACAATACCGAGTGACACAACAAAACGGCACAGAGCGGCCTGGTACTGGTGAGCTTCTGAAAAATAGTGAGCCTGGTATTTATGTCGATATTGTTTCGAAAGAGCCGTTGTTTGCTTCATCTGATAAATATGAGTCAGGGTGTGGTTGGCCTAGCTTCACAAAACCTATTGAAGCAAAAAATATTAATGAGCTGACTGATGCGACCCACGGTATGGTGCGTACAGAGATACGCTCCAGCCATGGAGATAGTCATTTAGGGCATGTGTTTACTGACGGGCCGGCTGATCGGGGTGGTTTGCGCTATTGTATTAATTCTGCGTCTTTACGGTTTGTGCATCGTGATGAAATGAAAGCCCAAGGGTATAGCGACTACCTCGACCAAGTAGAGGGTCGATCGTAACGACAACTGAGCGAGCAGTGTTAATGGTTACCTCTGCTACCTCATTAACGCGTCTTGTCTGAGAGTTCAGTCAATCTAGCGACCACACTAGGTGTTGCGCGTAAGCTAAAAAATGCCCCCGTCTCGTCGGCGCGCTCTTCAAGCACATCGCAGGACGCAAAGATGTCACCGCGTAAGCCTTGTGCAGACCAAGGTAAAAAAATCTCAGCGTCAACCAGATCTTGTTGAAAAACGGCTACTATCGCCTGATGCAGTGCTGCGATGTCGCCCTGATTGCGGGCGCTTAGTACAATGCAGTCAGGGTATTTCTGTTGTAGTTCTTCTATGCGAGTTGCTTGTGCGGCAGCATCACCCAGAGAGTCAATTTTATTAAACACCCGAATGCGCGGCACACTATCGGCACCAATTTCGGCCAATACTTTATCGGTTACTTCAAGTTGCATCTCAAACCCTGGGTCGCCTGCGTCAATAACGTGTAGCAGCAGCGAAGCATTAAGAGCTTCGTCTAACGTTGATTTGAATGAAGCAACCAGGCCGTGGGGCAAATTTTTGATAAAGCCAACAGTGTCGCTCACCAATACCCTCGGTACACTTTCTGGATAAAGCGTTCGCACCTTGGTGTCTAGTGTAGCGAATAATTTGTTGGCGACTAATGCGTCTCTGCCGGTTAAGGCGCGCATTAATGTGGATTTCCCCGCGTTGGTATAACCTACCAGTGCGACCTGAGCTAGCTCCGACTGGCCCTGACGTCGTGAGCGCTGGGTGTCGCGAGTAGCCTCCATCACATCAATTTCTTTTTGCAGCTCGGCAATACGCTCGCGCACTTTTTGGCTGTCTAACTGGCTACGTGACTGACCCGCACCTCGCCCACCGGAACCACTGCGCTGTCGCCCTGATGGCCCGTCACGCTTGGCTGCTTCACGTAGACGCGGGGCCATATAACTCAAGCGCGCAATCTCAACCTGTACTCGCGAGGCATGTGAGCTGGCGTTACGGTGAAAAATTTCGAGAATGACGACGGTTCGATCCATCACCTCGCAACCGACTTCATTTTCCAGATTGAGCGCCTGGGATGGGGATATCTCGTGGTCGACCAGAATAAACTCTACTGGCTCCTTATCTGATCGAGTACTTTCACTCTCCAAAAATTGCTTAATCTCGTCCCGCTTGCCGACGCCTAGATATGCGGTCGAATCAAAAGATGAACGCTTTTGGGTAAATTGGCCTACCACCTCGAGCCCTAATGTTTTGGCGAGCTCGCCTAGCTCATTCAACGACGATTCGAATTCAACATCACTGACATGATCCAATTGCACGGCGACGATGAGTGCACGCTGAACGCTTGGTTGCTCGAGGTTTAACATAGGGTGGTTTCTCGTGGAGTGGGCGGAATAGATTCGCAGGCAGCGAAGTGTACACGAAATTTTGGGTGAGCACCTGAGTATAGGTGGAATTGGAGGTTAATAATAAAGCTCTGAGTGACGAGTAATTGTATATTCTTTACGAATGAACGAGGGGTTGTAGTCTTGATGAAAGGAGGCAGAGTCTAACTCATGAAAAGCTTTAGGTTCGACTGGAATCAGGGTTTATGCCCCTGATTCCGCTTCGCTGTATCAAGGCTACAGAATAGCCCAACGGTTTTGAGGCCTTATAGTTCGATACCAAGTGCCTTTGCTACGCCGGCCCCATAGGCGGGGTCTGCTTTTAAGCAGTTGGCAATATGCCTTTTTTGCACTTCAAGTGAGGCGCCGCCAACAGAGCCTGCGGTATTGTTAAATAAGGCATTTTTCTGTTCATCGCTCATTAACCGAAACAAGTTACCTGGCTGTGAATAATAGTCATCGTCTTCACGATGATCCCATCGAGCACAGGCGCCTGATAAGTTCATAGGCGGTTCAGAGAAATCGGGCTGTTCTTGCCACTCTTGTTGGCTATTAGGTTCATAGCCAATGGTGCTGCCAAAGTTGCCATCGACACGCATTGCACCATCACGATGATAGCTGTGAGCAGGGCAGCGAGGTGCGTTGACAGGGATATGTTGATGGTTAACCCCTAAACGGTAACGTTGAGCATCCCCGTACGAAAATAATCGACCTTGCAGCATTTTGTCTGGAGAAAAACCAATACCAGGAACCACGTTTGCCGGGTTAAATGCAGACTGCTCAACCTCTGCAAAAAAGTTTTCAGGGTTTCTGTTTAGCTCCATTACGCCGACTTCGATTAGTGGGTAATCGCTATGAGGCCATACTTTAGTTAGATCGAACGGGTTGTAGGGCGATTTTTCTGCCTGATCTTCGGTCATGACCTGTATTTTCAATGTCCAAGATGGGTTATTGCCTTCTTCAATCGCATTGTACAAATCAGCTTGGTGGCTTTCACGATCTTTACCGATTACCACTTCGGCTTCTTGGTCGGTTAGGTTCTTAATGCCCTGATTAGATTTAAAGTGAAACTTAACCCATACACGCTCATTATCCGCATTGATCATACTAAAGGTATGACTACCAAACCCATGCATTTGCCGGTAGTTTGCAGGTAGCCCTCTATCACTCATGACGATGGTAACTTGATGTAGTGCTTCAGGTAGTGATGTCCAAAAATCCCAGTTATTTTGTGCACTGCGCATATTGGTGCGCGGGTCACGTTTTACGGCATGGTTAAGGTCTGGAAACTTTAACGGGTCACGTAAAAAGAAAACAGGCGTGTTGTTACCCACCATATCCCAGTTGCCTTCTTCGGTATAAAACTTAAGGGCAAAACCTCGAATGTCACGTTCCGCATCAGCAGCGCCTCGTTCGCCTGCTACGGTCGTAAATCGAGCGAATAATTCTGTTTTTTTACCGATCTCAGAGAAGATTTTTGCCCGGGTATATTTTGTAATATCCTGAGTCACCGTAAATGTGCCATAGGCCCCTGATCCTTTTGCGTGCATTCGGCGTTCAGGTATCACCTCGCGATCAAAATGAGCCAACTTTTCTAAAAACCAAACATCTTGTAAAAGTTGAGGGCCGTGGGGGCCTGCGGTCATAACATTTTGGTTATCGGCTACCGGGCAGCCAGCGCCTGTGGTGAGTTTCTTTTTCATTTTGATATTCCTTATTAGTCAGGGCTTGAAATAAGATGATAGAAGGATTCTAATAATCGTTAAAATGAAACATACTTATAGCTGTAATAGTTTTTATCAATTTAAAAGAGGCTTTACTGCAAATAATACGAGCAAGCTTAGCAGCTAAAACGTATTACGTTAGTAAAATTCAATAGATTGTTTGGTCATTATGTATCCGATAGACTCAACTTTTCAGACTCCAACAATGCTCTTTTTCTCTTTAACCCCCAGCGATATCCGCCAAGGCTGCCATCACCTCTTAATACTCTGTGACATGGTATAAGCACACCAATACGGTTGGCACCACAAGCAGATGCAGCGGCACGAAAGGCCTTGGGTTTATCTATACTTGCGGCGAGCTGGCTATAACTAATGGTATTACCTTCTCGCACACTGAGCAGGAATTGCCAGACTAGCATCTGAAAAGCAGTACCCCGAACATCCAGTGGTAGGTCGGGCCTGCAAGCACCTTGGCTGATATGTTGGTCAAGGGCTTCTATCCAGAGGTCTAACTCAGGTGCCGATTGAGCAGGGGAGGGGCTAAGCGTCGCGTTCGGAAACTCGTTTGTCAGCATGCTCAATAGTGTCACTTCATCTTCACCAAACTGAACAAAGCAAACGCCCTTGGGGGTTGCTGCCATCATCATAAGGCCAAGTTCAGTGTTCTTGCATGCATATGCGATGTCTTCTCCTGCTGCGCCTGAACGATAAGATGTGGGGGTCATGCCGATACTACGGGTCGCTTCTCCATAGACTCGGCTAACGGAGCCATACCCAGAAGAAAATATAGCATCAGTTACACGGTCGCCTTTTTTTAACGATTGCTTAAAATGACGCATTCGTACCGCGTCTTGATAAGCTTTGGGCGATATACCAAATTCAGCTTTGAATAGGCGTTGCAGTCGCGAAGGGGAGAGCGCAATTTTATTGGCTAGCATGCTAAGGGTTAATGGTTCATCTGCATGAGACTCGATAAACTGCGCAATTTCTAGCAGCGAAGCGCTTCTATCCTTATTATGCTGTGTTGTCATATTACCCTCCTGAGTGCTACCTTTTATGGATATATGATCATACCCGTAACAGTCTTTCCATCCGTTTTTTGCGTTTCGGCATCGCATGTGATTGTACTATGAGGGGCGGTTTAAACTGAATCTAGGATGAATACAAAGGATGCACAGTTCATCAATGAGGGTATGATGGCGTTGGCAAAAATAGATCAAGATGTTGCCGACGCTTTTCAGGCGCTAGGTTCCCCCGCCTGAGTCTAGCGGTCTGTTTGGGCTTCCTCTCGGCGATAAAGCGCTTTCAAATCTTCCAATATCATGTAGTTAACCGGCACTAAAATAAGCGTAATCGCTGTGGCGAATATAATACCAAAGCCAAGTGAGACGGCCATTGGTATTAAAAACTGGGCCTGAGTGCTCTTCTCAAACATCAGCGGCATAAGGCCTGCGAAAGTGGTTAGCGAGGTGAGTAGAACAGGTCGGAAGCGTGCCGCACCGGCGTTGCTAATGGCCTGCACCATCTCTTTGGCGCTTTTACTGTGTCGGTTTATGTAATCGACCAGTACCAGGCTATCGTTTACCACCACACCAGATAGTGCCAATATTCCCATAAGACTTAACAGGGTTAAATCCATACCCATAATCCAGTGGCCAATAACCGCCCCCATCGCGCCAAACGGGATAACCGACATAACAATAAAGGGCTGTAGATACGAACCAAATGGAATGGCGAGTAGTGCGTAGATTACAAATAGTAGCCCTAACAGCCCCAGCCATAAACTATGGAACGACTCTTGTTGCTCACGGGCTTCCCCTTCTAAGGTGTAACTCACACCCGGGTAACGGGGCAGTGCTTCGGCTAAGAACTGGTGGATATCGCGTTTGATGGCTTCAATATCGGCCACTTGCTTGTTGATGTCAGCTGTCACATTTAGCGTTCTGGCTCGGTTGATTCGAGTAATGGACGCAGGGCTTGTGCTCGGTTCAAGGGCGGCGACCTGATCAAAGGGAACTTCGTAACCGGTTGAGGTACGAATGAGCATGGTGTCTAGGTTGTTCAGTGAGGCGCGTTCGGTCGCGGGGTAGCGAACCATCACTTTAACATCATCGCGGCCCCGTTGAATGCGTTGAACTTCATATCCCCAAAAAGCGCGACGCACTTGTTGAGTGATATCAGACAGGGTGATGCCTAGCAGGTCTGCAGTGGGCTTGAGTTTGATCTGTAGTTCCTGCTTGCCATCTGAAAGGCTATCACCAATATCAAACACGTTGGGGTATTGGTTGAGTTGCTGTTTTAATTGATCAGCGACCGCACGCAGGTGTTCGAAGCTTTGCCCACTCAATTGAACATCAATAGGGTCTCCTGAACGGCCTATTTCTGCTCGATAAGTGAGTGACTCTGCGCCGGGTATATCGCCGATCATCTTGCGCCACTCGCTTACTAATTGGGTACTGCGAATATCTATGGTACGGGTTTCGGGTGATTCCACCTCAAAATAAACCCGGCCTTTATTAGTGTTACCACTGCCTGTGCCACCGGCGTGACCGGTTGATGAGAGAATGTTTTTGATGGCTGATTTGCCGTTCTCATCTCTGTATTTTTCTTGAAGTTCTTGTGCTGCTTCGCTCATTAATTGGATGTATTGATCCGTTGTTTCAAAGGCGGTGCCGGCAGGCATGGTCAAATAAGCACGAGCGGTTTCACTTTCGACTCGGGGGAAAAATATAAAGCGCGTCCAGCCACTGGTAATTAGCGCAATGATGATAATTCCCGCGCCAATAAACAGCGATAAGGTTAGGTAACGGTGGGCGAGTGCTTGTTTCAGTGCTGGGCGATAGTATTTGTGAATGGCATTTTCTAAGCCATTCGCAATGCCTTGTTGAATACGGGTGAAACGGCCTTGCTCTGCTGGGTTTGACGGCAGCATTTTAAGGTGGCGTAAGTGAGCCGGTAGAATCCATTTTGACTCCACCAGACTAAAAATTAATACCGGTACTACAATCAGTGGAATTTGACCAAACAGAACGCTGCGGCGACCTTCGATAAGGGCTAAGGGTATAAATGCCGCAATGGTGGTGAGTATGCCAAACGTTACGGGTACAGAGACTTCTTGGGTTCCCCGTATGACGGCTTCCATAGGGTTGTCGTTACGCTGGATATGGGCATAGATATTCTCGCCAGTAACGATAGCATCATCCACCACAATTCCCAGTACTAGAATAAATGCGAACAGGCTGAAAATATTTAAGCTAACGTCGAAAAACGGCATGGTCAAAAAGCCGCCCATAAAACTGATGGGAATCCCTAGACACACCCAAAAGGCGACTGCCGGACGAAGAAATAGTGCCAGCAGAACCAGAACCAGGAACCCGCCTTGAACGGCACTGTTAATCAAGGTGTTAAGCCGACCTTTTACAATGCGGGAGCTGTCTCGCCAGTAGCCTACTGAGATGCCATCGGGCATGCGTTGATCGGCCTCAGCAACATAGTGCTTAACCGCATCGGCAATACTAATGGCACTTTGATTACCGACTCGATAGACTTCTATCAGTATGCCTTGCTGGTTGTTAAAGCGAATTTTAACCGGGTCTTCTTCAAAACCATCATTAATATTAGCGAGTTCTTTTAACGTGAGACGAGTACCGTCTTGGCGGGTTAGAATGGCGATTTTCTCGAAGTCTTCTTGTTGATACGCTTGTCCTTTAGTGCGTATTAGTACTTCCCCTCCTGATGTTCGGACGCTACCTGCGGATAGGTCGATAGAGCCCCCTTTAACGGCTGACGCGATATCTTCCATCGATAGGTTATATTCACGCAATATGCGTTCGGGAATTTCAATGGCAATCTCGTAAGCGCGGGTAGACTCAAGAAATACCTGGGTTATTTCTGGCAGGTTATTCAGTTCATCCCGCACCTGCTCTGCGACCACTCGAAGTTCTTTCTCTGACTGCCTTCCAGAGACGACGACGCTGATGACTTCTCGTTTGCGTTCAGATATAGCGATAGAGGGGCTGTCTGCGTCAACGGGGAAGTCATTAATGGCATCGACCCGACTTTTGATATCGTTGAGCAGGTCACGCTTATCGTAGCCGTCTTCCAGTTCTGCGGTGACCACTCCCGCCCCTTCGAAGGATTGTGACGTGATTTGTTCAATGCCTTCAAGGTCAAAGATCGCCTCTTCAATGAGTATAGATATGCCTTCTTCGATTTCTTCAGGGGAGGCTGAGGCGTATCCTACTGCAATATTGATGGCATCCCGCTCAATATTAGGGAAGACTTCCAGTGGGATTACCTTCGCGATCGCGAACCCGCCTAACCCCAAAATGGTTAGCATTAGTAGGTTTGCGGCAACCGCATTTCGGGCGAACCACGCGATAAGACCGTGCATTATTGACTCCTGATGGCCACGCGGGTACCTGAAACAGGGTTACCCAGTGGGGTCGTGACTAACCATTCACCGGCATTGAGGTTATGGTTAACAACGGCATGTTTATCGTCGGTCCAGACTACCTGAACATCTCGGCGAACGAGCAAACCCTCCTCGACGAGCACGACGGTTTTACCTTGATAAAGCGCTGCACGAGGTATTACAAATACATCCTTTAAGGTATTTGCACTGATGGTTGCTTCGATAAATTGACCAATTTTTAGTGGAGGTGCACCATCTTCTCGCTGGCGATATGGGTCATTGAGTTGGGCGACAACATAGAGCTGTCGGTTGTTACTATCAAGGGTACTCTCAGCTCTACTGATAAAGCCGTTCCACAAATATTGCCTGCGTCCTTGTCTGGCGATCATTTCTACATTGGGGCCCGGTAAAGGTGTATTGTCTTCGCCTCGGTATTGCTCGGGAATGGTCAGGTACTCAACCTGTCGAGGACTTAAAGGCAGGCGTACCTCGACGTAGTCAATCGCGTAGATATCGGCTAACTCGGTATTGCTAGATACAAATTGCCCGACATCAACCTTTTTATCGACAATTCTACCGGCATAGGGGGCGGTAATCTTCGTGCGCTGTAAGTCAAGCTTGGCTTTATCGAGAGAGGCGCTGGCTGAAGCAACCTTGGCTGTTGATGCGGCGAGCTGAGGTTTACGCAGCACTAGTTCAGAGCCTTGCTTGCCCTTGCCAATGCGATTCCAGTTAGCCTCTGCTTGTTTACCGCGGGCGCCTTCTTCCTCTAATTCAAATCGGGCTTGAATCAGGTCTGATGTCGCCATGGTGACAGCGGCCAAGTAGTCCCGGTCATCAATTTGGGCTAGTGGCTCACCTGCTTCAAAGAAGCCTCCATTTTGAAATCGGGGTGAGACGTTAGTTAACGTGCCTGATATTTGAGAAACGAGAGTTCCTTCTGTTCTCGGGCGAACCTCACCGTAAGCTTTAAGCTTCACTGTATAGGCACTACGTGTGAGAGGAATGGCATCGACATTCAATAGCGCTTGTTTGGTCTGAGGCGCTTTACGCGCTTGCGAAGGGTTTTCGTTGATTTTAATCGCAGCGGCGGCACAGATGGCCAACACGATGAGGGGCAATAGTACTTTTAGGATTTGTTTTGTTAATGGGTTCATTATCTTAGTAACGTTCTTCAGTTATGGAGTGAGTGCCGGGAGCGGGTCATTTTGTGTGTTTGTTGTATCATCGATAAACGCGCCTCCCAGTGCTAAATATAGGTTGATGCGGTTCTGCAAACGTTGATTACGGACTTCAATTTCGGTGCTTTGAGCATCGAACGAACGACGCTGTGACTCCAGAACGGTAATAAAATCGAGCAAGCCATTTTGGTATTGGTCAAAGGCTAAGTTTTCAGCGGCAATTGATTCTTCAGATGCAGTCTTCAGTGCGGCTTCTTGTTCTTGCAGGAGTGTTTCATTGATTAGCCCCTCTTCGACCTCTTGAAACGCCGTTAATAGTGCCTGGTTATAGTTGGCTTCAGCAATTTTTATGTTAGCGACAGCGCGTTCCTCTTCTGCTTCAAGGCGACCACTATCGAAGAGTGGAGTGCTAAGCCCACCGAACACAGACCACACCAAATAGTCACTACTGACTAAATTATCAAGGTCACTTGAGCTAGTGCCGACGTCGCCGGTTAAGGTGAGCCGGGGGTACCGGTCAGCGTGAGCAGCGGCCGCGAGTTGATTCGTTGACTCCAGCTGTTTTTGACTGGCTATTAAATCGGGCCTTCGTTGCAATAGCTCAGATGGCAATCCACTAGGTATAGGAGAGCTAAGCGGGGTTAGGGTTTTAGTGCTGGTGATAAGCCCTTCCGGGTATTGACCCAACAGTATTTCTAGGGTGCGCCGTGCGGTCAAAAGAGTAGAGCGTCGATTGGCTATGCGCGCTTGCTCGCCTGCAACATCTGCTCGTGCTAAATAAACATCTAACGCATCCCTTAGGCCTAGTTTAAAGTCCTCTTCAATGGTGATCAGGTTGTCACTCAGGTTGCTCAATCGTTGTTCTACCAAGTTAAGTTGCAGCTGCGCCTCTGTTAGATTAAACCAACTTCGGGCAACACTGGCTGATAACGAGAGCTGAGCGGCTTGCCACTCTGCTTCACTGACCTCAAACTCTAACGTGGCAGCGCGAGCCCGACTCGATAGTCGGCCCCATAGATCGAGCTCCCAACTAATATCAACGCCTAGGTTCAGGGTTGTGCTGTAATTATTACTGACTGAACCATTGCTTTCAGTATTAGAACGTTGCCTTTGCGCCCCCAAATTGCCGTCTACACTCGGATTAAGGTCTGCGCCGACAATACGCGCCTGAGCTAATGCTGCTTCAACACGCCCAGCGGAGGCTTTTAAATCATGATTGTTAGCCAGTGCCTGCAGGATGAGTAATTCAAGTTGAGGGTCATTAAAATCATTAATCCAGGCCGATGATTTTACTTGCTGGGTACTGGTTGGCTGTTGCCATTGATCAGGAACGGGCGCACTAGGGTACTTATCACTCGGCACAGCACTGCACCCTGCCAACAGCAGACTGACTATAAAAAAGAATAAACAGGATGAATGAGACTTCATTGTGTAGATAACTTCATGTAGCCAACGGTTACTCCCAATACAGCGGCCGAATGCTATACCGCTGATCGTTTTTGAATATGATATTTTGCTTAGTAGGTACACTATATTATGGCGCGTCATGATTAACAGTTAATTTTACACAATATTTACGATATTAATCTTCATTAATAGCCACAATGTCTAGTTATGACGCAACGCAACAATGTTATATTTGATCGTGTTTCACGAGAAGCAGGTATAGTTTTGTTTATTGCAAAAAAGGTAGCCCAAACGCTGTTATTACTCATGGTGACATTGCTGATAGCAGTGATGCTTGCGTTCGCGTTTAATTTGACTGTGAACCTGTCTCGTTTTACCCCTCTCATTGCAAGTACGGTTGAGTCTTATACCGGGTTAAGGATTCTGTTTGATGGTGAGCTGTCCGTCACCCTCGGTCAGGTACCTGAGGTTCAGCTCGAAGGTCTTCGCTGGCAAAAAAACGAAGAAGATGAGATCCCTTTTTTACAGCTGGGCCATAGTGAATTATCGGTTGATTTTACCTCATTATTCGACGAAGAGGTCATTGTTAAAAAAGTGCAACTATCCGCGTTGGCGCTGAACCTTGTTGCCAAAGAGGGAGAAGGGTTAAATATTCCAGAGCTTGATTTGATGGTGTTTCTGGAGTGGCTCAACCAGAGGGTAGAGACACTTCCACCCTTTATTGCTGATGATATCCAGTTAACCGATCTATCGTTTCGCCTACTCGCACCGGAAAAAAGTCTGAAAGGGCAGTTTACGTTTGACCAAATCGATGCGAAGTGGGGGTGGAATTCTCCGCTATGGCTTATGGGGGAAGGCACCATCGATGATGCGAACCCTAAACCGATCACTATCTCGGCAAATGGGGGGGCTTTTAGAACCTTAGGTGATGCGTCTGAAAAGTGGGTGTCGAGCGTTAATGTTGCCGGGAATAAAGCGGATATTTCAACCCAACTAATATTATCCGGTGACGATAGCGCCGGCCTAAAGCAAGATGAGCATGTACTGGCTAAGAACAGAGAATATGAGTTGTTTGTTCAGATTAATCACCTTCCGTATGGAGACCTTTTATTATATTTGGGCCTTCAGGAACCTATGAAAGGGGAGTTGAACGCGAGTGTTTTTTTGCAAGGAGATATGACCAACCTTGATCAACCGCTTATACATTCAACAGGTACTATTGAGCTGGCGGTGTGGCCGGATAACTTGCACGCCAATCCGCTGGATTTTTGGGCTGTAAATATCATTAATCTGATGTTTAGTCATTTAAATGAAGACTCAAAAGTTAACTGTGCAGTAGCCCGCTTTGATCTTTCAGATGGGGCGCTTTCGAGCGACGTGATGATTTTTGATACCTCACGGTTAAGGGTTTATGGCAATGGCACATTTAACCTGGCCGATCGAGAATTAGATTTTTGGGTGGACGCAAAGGCCAAGCAAGTTCAATGGCTAAGCAAAGAAGTGCCGGTACGGATCAAAGGTACACTTGATAAGCCTGAAATTGAGTTTGAAAAAATGGGGGTGTTTAAAAGTACCGTTAAAAGTGTGGTTAACTTTACCTTACCGCTGCTGCCGGTTTTGATTAACGATACGATGGAAAGTGATGGGAGCAAAGACTGTTTGCAATCAATGCAAGCCAGTAGGGGTCGAATAAAAGAGTAGATAACTGATGAAGTTAAGAACTAATAATATAAAAAAACTAAGCCAAGAAGCGTTTGATGTATTGGTCATTGGTGGCGGCATTAATGGTGCGGTTTCTGCTGCAGCGCTGGCAGCCAGAGGTGCCAAAGTTGCGCTGATCGACAAGCGTGATTTTGCGGGGTTTACTAGTCAGCAGTCGTCGAACCTTGCCTGGGGCGGCATTAAGTATATGGAAACCTATGAGTTTGGTTTGGTTCGGAAGCTCTGCATGTCTCGTAACAAGCTCATGCGAAGCTACCCATCAACGGTTAAGGAAATTCGGTTCTTCACGACGATTAAAAAAGGCTTTCGTTATCCACCGTTATTTCTATTTATGGGCACGCTGCTGTATTGGGTGATGGGTAACGGGTTTACCCGTTTACCGCGATATTTATCGGCTAAAAAAATCAATCAAGAAGCGTCTATCGTAAACACCGATGACTGTAGTGGAGGGTTTGAATACTCCGATGCATACCTCTATGACAATGACGCTCGTTTTGTCTTTAACTTTATTCGTACGGCCATGAATTATGGCTGTATTGCTGCAAACTATGTAAGTTCATTGGGGTCTGTTCGTGAAAATGGTGGCTGGGTCACGACGGCTGAAGATGGTCTAACAGGTCATAAAATGACTATCCGCTCTAAGGTGTTAATTAATGCCTGCGGTCCGTTTGTTGATGAGCATAATCAGCTCACTGGGCAGAAGACCGATCACCGTCATATTTTCTCCAAAGGTATTCATCTGATTGTTGATCGACTAACACCCTATCAGCGGGTATTGACGTTTTTTGCGGATGATGGACGGTTGTTCTTTGTTATCCCCATGGGGCCAAAAACGTGCGTTGGCACGACAGATTCAAAGGTCGATGACCCTGTTACTGAGATAACAGCAGAAGATCGTCAGTTCGTACTAGAAAACATCAACGCGCGACTTAAACTTGATAAACCACTGACTGAAAATGATATTGTGGCCGAACGCTGTGGCGCTAGACCGCTGGTGGTAGAAAGAGACGTTAAAGGTGAAACCGATTGGTTACAGTTGTCGAGAAAACACTCAGTGGACGTTAATCGGCTTGATCAACATGTCAGTATCTATGGGGGAAAGTTAACAGACTGCCTGAATGTGGGGGATGAAGTTAGCGATATTGTTGAGCGTTTAGGCGTGTCTTACCCGTACCCTCTTGCCCGTTGGTATGGTGAACCGGCGCCTCAAGTGAAAAAAGAATTTATGCACCAGGCCAGGCTAATGGCTCTGGATGAAATGACAGACCCTTCTTCTTCTGAACTTTTGTCCCAGCGATTATGGCGTCGTTACGGGGCTCATGCCTTTGATCTGCTAGAGTCGATCAGGGCAAACCCTCAAGAGGCCGAGTTGTTGATTGAGAATGCAGAGTACTTACGCTGTGAAATTTCTCAGGCCGCTCGCCGGGAAATGGTTACTAAGCTAGATGATTTTTTAAGGCGCCGGTCTAAGATTTCATTAGTGGTGAAACGAGAGGATATTAAAAGTGCGCCCGGCCTGAAAGATGCGTGCAAAATACTCTTTGGGGACGAAGCGGATGCCAAATGGGACGAGTACTTCTCTAACGGTAAGTCGGGGCGCTGCTTGGACAAAAGTAGCTAATACATTTTGATGTCTGAGCCATCGCCAACGGCGTTATCAGAATGGCAATTAGCAAAACTAAAAGAGATTTAAACACTTGTTTATGCCTCTGTTACTGTTTGAAAATACTACCTTTCACGAAGTCTAGGAGATAAATAGGGTTAGGGCTTCTCCGCAGTCCCCCTTTGCATCGTTTCTGAAGTATGATAATTTGCGCACCCTTTTATTTTAGGTGATATGAGCAAACGTCATGTTTTCGGGTTTTGATTACGGTAGTTCAAATTGTGCAGTGGGCGTTATAAATGAAGGTAGCGTTAAGCTGTTGCCGCTATGGGGTGGGCAGTGTTTTTCACCTTCAACACTCTACGCGGCAGACCGCGGGCTGATCTGCGAATCGGTTGCCCATAATATTGAATCAAATAGCTGTCGAGAGACGTATATACAGCAACGATCTGCTGCTATTCAGAGAGCATCCCTAATAAGGCGAAACCTTAATATTGGCGAACAAGAAAATATTCTGTTTGTCGGAGAGGACGCAATTGAAAACTATATCGACTTCCCTGAAGAAGGGTATTTTGTAAAGTCTCCTAAGTCATTTCTAGGTGTGAGTGGTTTACGACAAGAGCAAGTGGCTTTTTTTGAAGATATTGTGACCGCTATGATGCAGTCGATTAAACGGCAAGCCGAAATGTCTCTGCAGCAATCCATCACTCAAACAGTTATTGGTCGCCCTGTTAACTTTCAAGGCAGTGGCGGCGAAAAGAGTAATCGCCAGGCCATCGAAATATTAACTACTGCGGCTCAACGGGCAGGCTATCAAGAGGTTGAGTTTTTATATGAGCCCCTGGCGGCAGGTATTGATTTTGAGACAAGCTTGCAGCAAGAGAAAATTGTATTGGTGGTTGATATTGGTGGCGGTACGACCGATTGCTCCATGGTACGTATGGGGCCATCACGGCGAACTAAAGCCAGCCGTGAAGATGATTTTTTAGGCCATAGTGGACAACGCGTGGGTGGTAATGATCTGGATATCAACCTGAGCTACAAAGCCTTTATGCCGCTATTAGGTTTAGACAGTACATTAAAGAGCGGGTTGGCGATGCCTAGTGAGCCATACTGGAACGCGGTTCGTACTAATGATGTAAATGCTCAGATGGAGTTTAGTAGTCGCGCGAATGTTGAATTGCTCGAACAGCTTTGTCGTGATGCCAGCAGTACCGAATTAGTTAAACGTCTGCTTGATTTGCAGCAACATAAAACCAACCATCAATTAGTACGTTGTGGTGAACAAAGTAAAATTGCCTTGTCTGATGCGGTTGAGATAACTCAGGCATTAGGGTTTATCGCGCCCGGGTTATATCAGCCGGTAACAAGAGACCTGTTTGCCGATGCGATCCAGGGGCCTCTCAATAGAATATCTGCGCTAATGAAAGAGGCGGTCGCACAAGCGCAATGCACTCCTGATTTGGTTTATGTGACGGGTGGGACGGCAAAGTCACCGGTGATTCGAGATGCTATTCAGCAGCAGTTAGGTGAGATCCCCATTATGGACGGGGATCATTTTGGCAGTGTGGCGGCTGGTTTAACCAAGTGGGCAGAGAAGTTGTTTAGCTAATGCTCAACTTTTTTGGCCTTTGCCAATCCAAAATCTTCAAGAATGCTATAGAAGCAGGGCACCACAAAAAGCACTAACAGCGTTGAGCTGGCAATACCGAATACAATGCTGGTGGCTAATGGGATGAGTATCTGTGCCTGTAAGCTCGTTTCGAATAGCAGTGGCGTCATACCTGCAATAGTAGTGAGTGAAGTAAGTAACACTGCTCTGAACCGGTCATGGCTGGCTCTGGCTGCAGCGTCGTGAACACTCATACCTTCTGATACATGTCGTTTGACAAACTCAACCAGCAGAATTGAATCATTAACGACTATGCCTGCTAACGAGACAAACCCCAGTAGCGACGGCATGGTGATATCAAGACCCATTAACCAGTGTCCCCACACCACACCAATAAATGCTAGGGGAATATTTAGCATCACCACCAAGGGTTCGGCATACGACCTGAATTGAAAACTAAGCAGAATAAATACACCGGCTAACCCTAAAATAAAGGCTGTTTTCATTGAACCTTGTGTTTCGGCGCCTTCTTTTACCTCGCCTTGGAAGCTAATGCGCGTATTTGGAAATTGTGTTTCTAGTTCTGACAGTTTATTTTTCTTAAGGTCCCCAATCACCTCACCTGTGTTGTTTTTCTCGTTGTCGATATCACCATAAACGGTGACTGTTCTTTGATTGTCTACGCGATGAATGCGTGAGAAGCTGCGAGTAGGTGAGATGTCTGCAACATGAGATAACGGGATAACGGCACCAGATACAGGATGAATAATGGGGAACGAATCAAAGTCGGCCAGTTCATCTTTTGACGCATCATCGAGCATCACACTGACCTCGTAGGTCTCAAGCCCAATACTGGACTCAATAACTTTTGCACCTTGGTAGGCGGCTCTTAATTGAGAGGCTACAGACTGAGCATCTACCCCAAGGGCAAATGCTCCCGCCTTTAAATGCAATGTGAATTCTGGTTTTCCCGGTCGTAAGTCGTCCATCAAATTATTGACACCGGGGTATCCAGAAAGCCACTGTTGTAGCTCGTGGCTGGCCATGGATAGCTCATCCAAGTCTTCGCCTTGCAATCGAATAAAAATTGCTCGTCCGCTGGGTCCAATACTGGGTTCTTTCAGAGTGATACTCCAGGCATCAGGCACGCTACCTGCCTCTGCTCGCCAGTCATCCATAAAGGCATTGAGTGAAAAATCTCGTTCTTCTGCAGTGAGCATATCGATACTGATTGTTGCTAAGTGCGGGCCAGCTTCAAATGCATCGGCATGGGTATTAAATTTAACCGTGACGGCTTCAACCGCGGGCTTATCGCCTTTAGAAAAGTGCTCATTGGTGACCTCAAGTGTTTCGGTGTAATGTTTCACTACTTCTTCGGTTCGACTGAGAGAGGTTCCGGTAGGCATCAGTATTCTAGCTTGGATCACATTCCCTTCAACATTAGGGAAGGGTGAGAACTTTATAATGCCTGAAACAAGAAAACTTATTGAAACCACGAGCACGGCCACTACGCTGCCGATAAATGCATAGCGATAGTTGATTAGTCTTGAGACCCAGCGGTCGATTAATTTTCGGGCTCGGTCAAACCCTTGGTCAAAGCGTTCTCTAAAGCGGGTCTCCCAGCTGCCTGCTTTGTTTGCCTTATATTGATGGGCTAGAGAGTGTTGCAAGTGATGGGGCAGAATGAAAAAAGCTTCTAGCAGTGATACAGAAATAACTGCAATCAGCACAGTAGGAATGACCACTAACACTTGGCCTATATCGCCTTTTAGAAAGAGTAATCCTGAAAAAATACAGAGAGTGGTCAGGAAGGATGAAAATACACCTTTAGCAACCAATTTAGTGCCGTCTATAGCGGCTGCAATCGGTTTCTTGCCATGCCTGATTTGGCTACCAATGCTTTCACTAATCACAATGGCATCATCCATTAGTATACCTAGAGCGAGCAGCAATGCGACCATCGAAAGCATATTGATGCTGACACCAATATTACCCAGTAAAAACGCAGCTGCCAGAAACGAAACGGGTAACCCCATCACCACCCAGAATGCGTAGCGGGTGCCAAAAAATAGCCACATGACGACAAATACTAAAATCAATCCCTGCCACGCATTGGTCGAGAGCATTTCGATACGGTCATTAATGATACTGGTGAAATCTTGCGTGAGATGAAACTCAACTTGCTCGGGTAACCGCTTTCGCTCTTCCTCAATAAATTGCTCTGCTGAAGCTAATATCTTCAAGCTATCATCGCGGGTATTTTTGCTGATTTTTAAAAATGCTGCCGGCTTTCCATTAAAGGTCACTTTATCTTCTTCATTATCGAACCCGTCGGTAATGGTGGCGATATCAGCGAGTCGAACTTCGTTGCGCTGGCCGCCCTCTATCACCATTAGTTGTTTGAGTTCGTCTATGGAACGTTTTTCGTCACTAAACCGAATTTGATAGTCTCGATCTAGAGTCGTGAGGTCGCCTGCTGGAAGGTCAATATTTTGTTTGGTGACCAAGTCGGCGATATCTTGTAGACTGAGTCCATACTGTCTCAGGTTTTCCTGTGATACCTGTATTTTAAACTGGCGGGTAGAGAAACCTTCTATATCAACTAGAGGAACGATGCTCTCCCTTAACATTCGTTGCTTGATGTCCTCCGCCAGGTTTTTCAGCTCGGGGCGAGGCATGTCGGCGACAATGGCTACCGTGATGACATCTTGTGTTTTCCCTAATTCAGTTACAACCGCGGTTTCAGCTGTTTCAGGAAAGTTATCAATACCATCAACGGCACTTTTTATATCATCCTTAAAATCGCTAAAGTTACCTTCCTCGAGCATTTTGACTGTCATCAGACCGACAGAGTCACGTGCTTGGCAGCGTTTCTCTTCAGTGAAACTGATGCCGTCCAAGGCATCTTCAAGAGGCTTACAGATCGCTTGCTCAACATCCGTTGGAGATGCACCAGGGTAGGGGACATTCACTTCAATTTCAAAGGAGTTAACTTCAGGAAAGGTCTCACGTTTAATCTCGGGTAGCGTGAGTACTCCGGCCAGAATGAATAACCCCATAATGAGGTTTGATGCCGTTGGGTGAACGGTGAAAAAGCGTATCATTGGTGAGCCTCCAGCCAGTCAACAATTTGCTGTTGCCTGATAGCGTCGGGAACCGCTTGGAGCGACATGCCGGTAACCGCGGGGAATAGGTCTGATGTGATGACTTTATCGCCTACGGAGAGCCCGTTTTCAATTAATAACATACTGCCTTGGGCTTCGGATTTAATATCGATCCTTTTTAACTGACTGTTCTTATTAACCAAAAAAAGCTGTTTTTCATGCAGTGCGTCCCTTGGCACTACAAAGTATTTTTTTGAATTTCCAAGTAGAATAACTTCGGTGTACATCCCCTGCATTAAAGGAGGCTTCACCCCTGGTTGAATGTTACTGTACGGATTGTCTACGCTGACAATAACTCCCAGCGTACGTGATGCAGGGTCGAGGTTACCGCTAATACGCTCTACTTTTGCATCCCATAAGGCAAGTTCGTCACCAGCCAGCTTTACTTTTGCAGATAGCCCTAAGCTTGAGAATAGTTCGTTGGAGTTTCCATTTTTGAATGCTTCTTCTAGCAGCGCTTGGTTATGTTTGAATCCTCTGGCCAAAATGCGAAACTGCTCTAACGGAAACTGAGCGTTAATCAGCACTTTGTTAATGGTTTGAGCAGAAAACAATGAAGCGCCCTGACTCACGAACTGATTTTCTTCAACGGAGAGCTCTGTAATGCGTGTATTAAAGGGTAGTTTAATAACGGCTCGTTCAACGTTGCGTTGCTGAGTCTCGACAGACGCCTGTGAAATAATGATTTTTGCTGCTTGAACCTCTAATTGTGCAGGTAGAGTTTCGAGTTGATTGGTTAGACTTTGAACTTCTTGTTTTAATTGTAATACTACGGTTTGTTGTGCGCCCATAGCCGTTTGAGAAATGGACCCTTTTTTGAGTAGTTGTTCATTACGGCTCAGGTCTTTGGTGGCGATGGCGAGTTTGTCTTTAGCGAGTTTAAGATCAACTTTAGTATCTTTCAGGTTCAGCTCCATCTCTTTTAAGTTGGCCCTACTGACGGCTAGGTCGGCCTCCGCCTGCTTAAGCGCTAGCTGATAATCATTATCTTCGATTCGAATGACGACCGTATCTTTTGGTAGGATATTTCCCATTCTGAGTTGAGGGTGAACATACACAATCTTACCTGAAATTTCAGACTTGGCATCTAGAAGGACATCAGGCTCAACTTCGCCAAACCCTTTAATTGTAGGCCTGACATTGTATTGGTTAACGTTGATGGTGGTTGCCTCAGTCGCGGCTTTGTTTTCGGGTTGGTGCTGCATGGCAGGGCGAGATTTAACAATGATAATGGCAGTAAGAATGCCTAGTGCAGCAATAATAATAAACATATAGCGGCGGTTTAGTAGTTTGACAGGCATAATTTTAAGTCCAGTTCTTGGTTTAGTCGTCCTATCTTAGTGTCTGAATAGACGATTGGCACGGTATTTTATTATTACCTATACAAAGTGGGTATAGGTAGTTTACCTAGGTGTCAGGGGTGACCGTAAAAATGGGAATGACGTTAATTGTGGTGGGTTTGTCTGCTATAGATGGGCGCATCTGGACGCGTAGATAGGTTCTAACGTCTCAATCGCTACTTATGGTTTTTTTGTTGTGATGGTGCAGGGAACTCTTCTACTTTTAGTACGTCGGCGTCACCTGCTTTAGTAATCATGACCTTTTTACAAGCTGCGCAGGGTTATTTGTGAACCCTCTTTCACTTGGTTGATGTCAGAGAAGGTACCGATATAGTTAATGGTGTTTGCTTGCTGGTCCTTTACTTCATTGACCATTAGCCATTCAGAGTAGATTTTTCCGTCTTTCGCCTTGTTACACACCTCTCCTTGCCAGCAACCTTTCTCTCTTATCTCTGCCCACATGGCTTGATAGAACTGGTTAGTGTGCTTTCCTGACTGTAGAATTTGAGGTGTTTGACCGTAGGCTTCATCGAGCGTGTATCCGGTAATGGCTGTGAAGGCCTGGTTTACGGTAATGATGTTTGAGTGCTGGTCGGTAATAAATATGCCTTCATGAGTATGCTCAAATATTCGGTTGGTGAGGATCATACGCTCTTCATTCTGCCGCTGCTTAGTGACGTCTTGTAGTGTGCCGACCATGTGGCTAACGTGACCATTGGTTTCGAATATGGCTTCAGCAATAGCATTAACAATATGGCAACGACCATCTGGGGTGAGTACACGGTAATCCAAATCAATTGTACCTACATGTTCGATCGCATTGTTGATGGCTTCTTTTAGTCGTATTCTGTCTTCTGGGTGAACCCGTCCGATAAACTCATCACGATGTATTTTGAGGGGCGGCATTTCGTAACCTAAAATTCGATAAGCTTCTTTTGAGCAGATGACGTTTTGGTCAGCTACACTCCATTCCCAACTGCCTAATTTTGCTAGGCGCTGAGCCTCGGCAAGTTGGTGTTGACTTCTTTTCAGAGCCTGCTCGGCATTTTTTCGACCGGTGATATTTTGACGGCTAATGGGTATATGGCGGTAGTCTTCCTCATCTTCCGGAATGGGCATATATAGATGGACATGAACCTCATTACCATCGAGTGTTTGATAACTAGCGTCGGTTTGAAATAGCTTTTCTTCATTCCAGATCGCTTCGAGCTGTGCTTTGAATAAGTCGAGTGACTGTTCGTTAGTGATTTCACTAATATGGCTGATAAAGTCTTTACTAGAGCTGGCATTAAATAGTAACAGCGTGGCTTGGTTAATTTCGTTAATTTGCACCATAGAGGCTAGGCGAATTGTTTGTTCTTCATTACGCTTAAGGTACTCAGAAATATTATCAATACCCATTTTTTTGAGCTTTTTCAGCTCACGATAGACACGGGAATAATCTTCTTCCCAAATTGCGATTTCATTTTTGAAGAAAAGGTTTTTATATTTGGTTTGCATTTGGTCTCGGGCTATTTCGGCATTGACCTGTGCAGTGAGGTCTCTCAGGTTGATAATAAGCCCCTCAATAGAAGGCACTTTGAGCATGTTGGCGATAGTCCCTTCTAAGTGGTGATTCCTATTCCATTTATCGACCAGTTGCAGTGAAACGGGTAGGGCTACGGCTTGCTCTTTAACCGCATTGTTAAATATTTTTTCTGTGCGGTTAATGAGGGTGGGGTTAAGTATTGTGTTGAGCGTTTTTCCTGTGATTTCTTCTGGGGTGTAACCCAGTACGTCATTGATAGAGGGGCTTATATAGTTACATATGCCTTTTTCATTGATAATTAGCGTGATATCCACTGATTTTTTGATCAGGGTATTGAGCCTTTGCTGCTCTTCCAGTAGGTTTTTGTAGTAGTGAGTGGAGCGAAATAGCTGACCATGAAGAGCAAAGCTTAATACCAAGGCAAACACAGCAAATAACGCTAGGGTCAAGAGACTATCGGCACTGGGTGATAATAGATGGTTCAAGATGGGGGCTGGCGTAAAAAACCATGCATCAAATAGCGCACTAAAACACCAGAATACAGCAGTCGACGCCAGTGCCCATATAACACCGGAGAGTATAATCGAGGTGTTGGAATCCTTTTTTATTGAAATCATCACTTTAGCCTAATCCGAGGCAAAGGGGTGAGACCCTTTGACAGTCCATTTTAGGTGATCACTGCCCTCGTATCCTAAAGGGCATTTGCTACCACCTGCTCCATAGTTGAAGTATAGGTCGGCAAATTTGTTTTGCCGGTCGACATTTTTGTTTTTATAGATCAATATCTTCTAAATGACGCCCTTTTTGAGTGTTTTATAGAGCCGTATATGAAAGTACTTATGCTGAAAAAATAAAATAGATTTTTTCAATAAATGAGAGAGATCTATTAACACGAAGAACCATTGCTTTTAACGATTTAGTGTTCAAATTAAGTTCTTCATCACTCCTTTAAGAGTAAATTTCACCACTATATGAGCCGCTTGCTCATTGAGTTGTTTAATATCTTTACCGCATCTTTTCTGTGTTTTATTGACGATATAGTTTTAATCGTTCGATATAGCACCACCTAATAAGTAAGTGTGTGCTTACTTATTAGGTGGTGGCATTAAGCTCAATGTGGATTGTACCTATAGGCATGGTGGTTTCTGATAATTGAGAGAAATGACAAAAAATATAATTATAAAGATGTGAACTGTATCACTGGTCAGAATTATCAGGATGTTAACCACTATGGAGGTACTCATGATGAGTGACAGACAAATAAGAAGATTACATCACAAGGTTTTTCGTAACGGGTTTGAAAACGAAAAAGTTAGATTGATAGCGGGACATGTTGGATATCTTAAGAGGGCGCGTCACCAGAGTAAGCGGAAACAGGTAGCGGATGTCGTTTCATTAAGTATAGCGACCTCAAATATCAGTCACGAGACGGTTAAGCCACGCTTGCCAGAGTCGATAGTGGTAACCGATTATAAGGACGAACAGGTTCCTTATATTGAGTCGTTGGGTTGGGTGTTGGTTTATTTATTCAAACGGTATCCTGAGCTTAAACTCACGCCAGGATTTAGCGACGGTCATATTAAAGGCGATGAGAGCGTATTGCGAAAAGGGTTTTATGAAACCCATGCCTATAGCAAAATCGATGTAGGGAGTGCGAATCAGTCTCAGAATATTACTGTCGATATTGTGCATGGCCGGTTTGATGCAGATAGCACTCGCTGGTCAGTAGAAATTTTTGCAGATGGTGGTTTAGTTCGAAAGTATATCTGTGAAACTCAGGATCAGGTGGTTGCTAAAATTGACCAGCAACTACATAAATATCGCCTTATTCAGCTAGCCTGGTATCAGGCTCAAAGTGCACGATAGATTTCGCTTGGAAACCGCTTAGAGAGCAGCAGTTTATAACTGCACTCTCTAGTTAGTGGTGTTTAAATCTTATCTAACAGGCTCATCGCCTAATGCCTGAGCTAATCTAGCCAACTGGACGAACTCACTGCGATAACCATATCGATCACGACCTTTTGCTTGTTCGGCTTGGTTAATAACATCGTTATAGCTGTATGATTTTATATATTGGCTGTGGCGAAGCAGTTCTGAAAAACCCGCAACAGATGATGCAAACCGGAACGCCTCGCTAGTGCTATTGATAGTGCTATTAATCTCGTTTTTGTTAACGGGGAACTTCAGTAGCTTGCTGTTGGTTTGACTGGGTAGTTTGTAGCGTATCTTCAGTAAACCCAGTTCGTTTGCATTGATAGGCGTGGCTTTCTGTTTGGGCGAGTCTGCATATCTTAATGGGTCGTTCCACGGTTTCTCAGCATTTACTAGAGTTAATTCATAGATTGCGGTAAGGCTGTGACCGGCCCCGATATCACCCGCGTCGACTTTATCGTTGTTAAAATCTTCACGAGCCAATAAGCGATTCTCATAACCAATCAGGCGATATTCCTGAACCCATTGTGGGTTAAACTCCATCTGAAGTTTTACGTCGCTGGCAATGGTTTGTAGGGTGGATCCCATCTCATCAATCAATACTTTTTGAGCTTCTTTGAGGTTATCAATATAGGCCGCATTGCCATTGCCTCGATTTGATAGCTCTTCCATTAACGCATCGTTGTAGTTACCTGTTCCGTAGCCCAAGACAGATAATTGTAGGCCGGTATTTCGTTTCTTTTCAATGTATTGTTTGAGTTCATCATTTGAACTTAGGCCTACATTAAAATCGCCATCGGTCGCTAGCATTACTCGATTAATGCCTTTCTCAATATGTGCTTGCTGACCTAGTTGATAAGCGAGTTCGATGCCGGCGCTGCCATGAGTAGAACCGCCTGCCTGAAGCTGCTCGATGGCCGTTAATATTTTGTAGGTTTTGTCTCCCTCAGTGGGCTCTAATATCACTTGAGCAGAACCCGCATAAACAACCAATGAAATTCGGTCGTTGTGATTTAACTGTTTGGTTAATAGACGTAGTGATTTTTTCACCAATGGAAGCTTGTTAGCACTATTCATAGAGCCGGACACATCTACCAAAAATACCAAATTCGCAGGAGGGCGTTCAGCCATCGCTTCTTTGTAACCCTGTATACCGACATGAAGCAGTGTCCTGTCATTATTCCACGGGCTAGGTCCTAATTCGTAGTTGACTGAGAATGGCTGGTTTTTGTTAGATGGCGTATCGTAGTGGTAATCAAAATAATTAATGAGCTCTTCTGTGCGCACCGCATTAACCGGTGGCTGTTGGCCGTTATTGATAAATCTCCGCGTATTGGCGTAACTGGCAGTATCTACATCGATGCTAAACGTACTAATGGGAGACTCGCTGACTGATATGACATTATTATGTTCAAAATCAGCATAACGTTCATTTTCAATGAGGGCCTTAGGCGCTATTGCACGCGTAAATAGAGGGTGGGCCGCTATCTTTGTGGCAGGTGCTTCATGTCTTTTTTGTTTATAAATACGGGCATCGACTTCTTTGGTTTGTGCGATCTCTTCAAATGCCTGAGGAGGTTCTTTTGGAGAGTCGTTGGTGCTGCATGCGGTTGTTATCGCGGTAACAGAAACCGCTATGGCCAGGAGTTTTTTGCTCGAACGGTGGTTTTTAAATGTTTGAGGTGTATTTGTTAAGTTGGTCATGTTAATACCCTTCATCAATTATTTTTTGAGTGTGTGGTGAAAGGTTATTGGATTAGCCTCAACGACAAGAAGGTAAAGGTGTGCTGAAAATGGTCTTCCGAAAACAAAAAAATTATGTTAGCTGGGTGTTTTAGTCTATCTTAATGGTCTGCCTGACTATTGCTAATACTCTTGGGGTTTGGTCAAAATAGAGCCATGCAAAACATAAACAATAACGAATAGGGTTTATTCATGGATCTACAAGGTGTACCTGTGATTATTACAGGGGGTGCTTCTGGTTTAGGTGAGGGGGCCGCGAGGGTGTTAGCAGCAGCGGGGGCAAAAATCACATTGCTGGACCTACCACTGGAGAAACCAGAGGCGCTCGCTGTAGAATTAGGTGGTATTGCGGTTAGGTTACAGCTTAAGTAGGTTCTTCCCAAAATGCCCAATCTATTTTGTAAAATTCATCGATTAAAAGCGCAAGGCTGGACCTGGGATGTCTTTCTGTCAGAGTTGGAAACAATCTATGCAGGCGGCATTGATGAAAAGACCCTGAAGTCACATTATCGGCAACCCCATAAACGTGCTACTACTCATACCCAACAACTTATTGAAACCTTGCACAAGCAGTGTTTTCCGTCTCCGTTTCCTGCTGATGCTGAAGCGTTGATGCGCATTTATAATAATCTGGTTGGATGCCAAAAACACTCAACTAAAGAGGTCGATGTGGCCGACTTAAGAGTATTCTTAAATGCTGAATTAGAACGTCAGCCTTTGCCGCTGATGAGGTCTGCACGATTATATTGGCTATTGGCCAATACCTATTTTGACTGTTTGGGTGAATTAAGGCATAGGGGTAGGCGGGGGGCGTTGCTGGAGTTTCAGCGACAGGCGGTTCAGCACTATCAACAATCCATTGCGTTAATCGAACAACACAACCAGCTAAACCTTGAAGGTCGAGTGAGTGAATTTGTGTTGTATAAAGTACGCCAAAATATCTTGGCTTGTTACCTCAATGCGGTTGAACCTGAGCGGCGGGAATACGATCAGCAAGTGTTAACCTACTTGGCGCATTCAGACTTTTTAGCGCAAAGCCAAAAGGTCTTGGAGCAAGAACCCTATTTATGGGTGGTGGCGCGTAATGGTTTACGCTTTGGTTCATTGATGAAGAATGATGGCGTTTGTAAGCAGTTTTTTGATTTATTGGTAAAGTCGAGTGGGCACTTTGAAAACTTAACCTATCGACCATTGGGGTACCCAGCGATTGGTGAAAGCAAAGAATTTGATTGGGCCTGTAAACAAGGGTTAAATACCTAGTTTTATACTTCATATGGGAGCGGCTCTAAGCTGCGAAGTTTTTACGGCGGCTGTGTTTTCTTCGCGCCAAGGTGGCGCTCTTATCGAGTATGAAGTCTTATTGAGGGTGTTGTGTATGATTAAAAATTTAAAGGCCGCGCTGTTTTCAATCGCATTTGTACTTTCGTTGTTGATAACAGGCTGTTCTTCGACTGAAACCAGTAGCCCTTCTGCAGAGGTTGATAGTGTTGAGTCATCATCCCCTGCTGCGATAGAAGAGCGTGTTTATCAACAGTCAGTTGAGGAAAAAGAAGAAGCCGAGAAACTAAAAAAACAAAAAACCAATGATGATGACATGGAACGCTTGGATTAGCCTACTACGCTGATTCGAGAGAGTTGTAAGTTATTCACTGCTTGAACCAAAAAACGCTGCATTGATGCAGCATTTTTTATTTTAGTAAACGTTAACTTTATTGTTCTGCCTCACCCAGCATGCGCACTTCCCGCTGGGGGAAAGGAATGGTGACATTAGCTTGTTTTAATGCCTGAAAGATCGCAAGGTTGGCTTCGTAGCGTATCTGAAAATACTGTGTCGTTGGAGCCCAAAAACGAATGCCTATATTGATAGCGCTATCAGCGAACTCATCAACACCAATTTGCGGTGTTCGTTCAGCCAAATTAGATACCGTTGATAGTGCGTCACGAATTCTACCAATAGCAAAATCCAGCTCGGTGTCATAAGACACACCAATCACCGTTTCAATCAGTTTGTTTTCTTTTGAATTATGAAGAATATCACCGACGATGAATTTATTCGGAATAGTGATGAGTTCTTCCTCTTCGTTAGTGAGGTACGTTGCCCCTAGCGAGATATCTTTAACCACACCAGTAATGCCTTGTACCGTTATGGTGTTACCAATGACAAAGGGGCGGGTAATAATAATGGTTAGGCCTGCACCGTAATTGGAGAGCAGTCCCTGAAAAGCCAAGCCGGCACCCAGGGATGCTGCGCCAATAGCCGCTACAAATGGTGTGACACTGACCCCTAGCTTACCTAAGCAGATAATCGCCACCATAATAATGATGGCTATGCGCAACATATTTGATAAGAAGTTTGATAGGGTGACATCAACATTGTGCTTGGCGCAGGTCTTCACCAAAAACTGTCCCGCTTTTTTGGCAACATATAAACCAATGATTAAAATGACTACGGCGCCGAATAATTGAAAGCTATAATTGACGAAAAACTCGACTAGTAAGTCATAGAGTTTCATTACCTGTGTCATTTCTTGGTCGATCATGGTTTTGCTCGCTATTTTCAGGTATGACGTATGCTATTTTACTATAGGTTACGCTGTTTAAGTTGGTTTTCGATTGTGATGAGAGCTGCTGGTTTAGCCAAGCAAGAGAATCCTCTTGTTCAGAGAATTGCTTAATAAAGCACACCGTATCAAGTATACACTATCAGTATAGAGTAACTATCTAGAGAACAAAAAATGGGATAGTCGGAGTTTATTTGTCGCTTGTGGGTTTGTAATACAATTGACCTATATCTCGAAACTTTGCACATTCAAACCATTCATGACAGAGTACCCTTTCATATTAAGTCTGACGTTAATTGTTTATTAGAAGTGAATTTTATGTCTGTAATGCCAAATACACCGATACCAAAAATAATCGCGCTAACATTGTTGGTCGTTGGAGCGGGACTATTGCTTTCGGCTTATGATATGTCGAACTCGATGAGTAACCAGTTTACGTCTGAGTTAACGGGCTCATACTCTGATAGGGTGATGTATATGGGTATTGGTGGAGTTGTTAGTTTGGTCGTGGGGTTGTATTTGTTCTTTAAGAAATAATTTGAATTTGTGTCATAGACCACTGAATCTTGTTTAGATGCATATTGTGGCATCATCTGATTGATGCCACGACCGCTTTTTGGAATCCCTTATGATAAATGGTCCATGCCATTAAGCCTGCGGCCAAGTTTCCTATTAGGGCTCCGCTCATCAGTCCATCCAGCCCGTCTAATTGACTACCTATCCACAACAATGGGATATAACAAAGAAAAAGTCGCAGGCAGGATATTAGCAAAGCCCGCATCGGCAGTCCCATGGCATTACACACTGACACCATGATCATGCAAAGTCCAAGAGTGCCGTAGCTAAGGGGGACTTTTAATAGATAGTGCTGAAGTACTTCTGCAACCGATAAGTCGGTGGTCATGAGGGCACTGATATTGTCAGAAAGCAGCCACCATATGATAGCTATTGCCAGTTGCCACAACAATACAAATTTGACCGCAAGCTTCACCAATTGGCGAATACTCTCCAAATCACCTGCGCCCCAGAAGCGGCCGATCATAGGCGGCATCGACATAGTTAGCGCAAGCACTATCACAATCGAGAAAAACTCCAGCCGAGTTCCCAGTCCCCATGCGGCCACCGCTGCGGTGCCATAGGCGGCTACGAGTGCTGTTGCAAACATGGCAGAGAGTGAGGGCATAAATTGGCTGAGCATGGCAGGGCCGGTAATGCTGCCCAGTTGTTTAATTGAGACGAAAATATAACCGGGGTTAAAATTAAAATCGAGCCATTGTCGGGATATTATTTTGGGGTAGATGATCAGGCACCCGATCGCAAACGATGTAATGGTGGCATAAGGCGCCCCGGCCAGCCCCCAATCAAAGACAAAAATGTAGAGTGGGTCGAGAGCAATATTCAAAAGACTAGTGATTACCATGGTGATGCCGGGAAGTAAGGTATTGCCGTGGGCTCGGCATAGGCTGTAACCGAAGTAAAGCATGGCGCCGGCCCAGGCACTGACTAGCCAAGGTTTCCAGTAGAGTGAGATCGTTGATAATAACTCGGGCTCACCACCCAGCATATTTAATATGGGGGCCCGAGCTAACCACAGTACAAGGCAGAGCAGCGCAATCAGTACGGCGCCAATGATGATCACTAATCCACCCAACTGGTTTGCATGATCGGTCTGGTTTGCCCCTAATGCTTTTGATATGACGGCTGTGGTGGCTATTCCCAAGCCCACTTGAACCCCAATGATGAGTTGGTACATGGGGACTGTAAACCCAACAGTAGCTAAAGGCGCGACCCCTAGCTGCCCAATAAAAGCACTGTCTGCTAACTGAAAACTCATTAACGATAAGACACCAAAGAGCATTGGCCAGGTCATCTGAAACAGAGAGCGACTTAAGGAAGGGGGTTGTTTGGTTTCAGGTGTCATCACGACTCATGTTAAATGGAGATGAAAATAGGTTGCCAGGAGGTAAGCCATCTCCGAGTCTATCTTAATCAAGCCTAATTGAGAACAAACTAAGGTTCAATTCAATCACAACAATATTACCCATGGCGACCAGTGGCAGCTATTAGCTGAAAGGGTATTACCATTGGCAACGGTTAAGTATCTTCGCTACTACCGTGATAAGATTATCAAGTGGAGTAAAGAATATTACTTTGCGATTACTGTTCAGGAGGTAAATAGCTCGGTTGAGCTGGCGCAGAGGCTTGTGGGCGCCATGACCTTCAGTAACCCCCGCCAAACTCTTCTTCAAAGAGTGATGCTAAAAGCCGGCTGTTAATGCCGTTTTTTGTCTTTTCTATTTATATTCTTGCTGTTAACCGCTATCTAATCTTTAAGTCCACGTAGATTACCTTTAGTATGAGTGGAGTAGACCCAATACTTGTTTCCGCTGTTAGGAACCGTTTATGGAACCATTACAGGCACTTAGGAAGATCTTTCAGGAAGCTGGAGAGCTTTCATCTGCTGATGAGCTGCTCCAGCTTATCGTTACCCGTGTAAAAGAGGTAACTCATTCGGATGTCTGCAGTATTTATTTAGCGGATGAAGAGCAGAATGATTGGGTCTTAGTGGCTACTGAGGGGTTATCGAGTGCCGCTATTGGTAAGGTGAGAATGCGCACTGGAGAGGGGCTGGTAGGCCATATCTGTAAGCATCAAAGCTTGTTAAATCTCAATGACGGTTCCATACACCCAAACTATCGTTACTTTCCTGTAACGGGTGAAGAACACTTTGCAGGCTTTTTAGGCGTGCCTGTTATTAGCTTCCGACGCGTTATCGGGGTGCTGGTGATACAAAGCTTTGAAACACGATGCTTTTCAGCCGAAGAAGAAGCCTTTCTGATTACGATTGCGGCCCAGTTGGCCGGCCCGCTAAAAACAGTATTAAGCCAAGAAAAGCTCGCCGCACTTACAACAGAAGACTCTAATGATCAGATTAAAGTGCAAGGTATTAAAGGTGCTGCTGGTATATCGATAGGTAAAGTTCACTTTTTAGCGCCTTTTAATGATCTGGCAACAGTGAAGGATGAGCGTAGTGAGAATGAAGAGGAAGAAATTATTCGTTTTCGCGAAGCTCTCGAAGATGTCAAACTGGAGGTGCAGTCAGGAGGGGATAAGCTCGCGTCAAGCGTACCTCAAGATGTGCATGCGTTGTTTGGTGTTTATTTGATGATGCTCGATAACGACATGGTTGTGAAGCAGACCGAAGAGCGTATTCGGGAAGGGTTTACCGCTGCTGCTGCCTTAAGACAAACAATTGACAGCCATGCTCGAGAATTTGAGCAAATGGATGATGCTTATCTCAGAGCCAGAGCTGAAGATATTCGTCATATTGGTGCTCGAATCTATGCACGCATGAGCGCACATAATCACACCATAGAGCTACCCGAATGCCCGGTTATTTTAGTGTCTAAACTGCTGAGTATTACTGAAATTGCACAGTTCCCGGTAGAAAAACTAGCCGGTATCGTCTGTATGGAAGGCTCTTCATTATCCCATACTGCGGTATTGGCAAATGCGTTAGGTGTGACGGCCGTAATGGGGATAGGGGATATTCCTCGGAGTAAAATAGATCAACAATTAGCGGTTATGGACGGGTATCGTGCACAGGTTATTTTTAATGCCAGTGAACCATTACAAAAAGAATATAGAAGGCTGATAGAGCACGAAAGAAAGCTTGTTAGAGGGCTGGATAAACTCAAAGATCTACCGGCGGAAACAACCGATCATCATAGAATTAACCTTTATGCCAACACCGGACTTTTAGCGGATATTTCACCGGGGCTGGAACGGGGGGCCGAAGGGGTCGGGTTATATCGTTCAGAAATACCTTTTATGCTCCACGACACCTTCCCAACGGAAGATGAGCAGACACAGATTTATCGTAAAGTTTTGCAAGCCTACGCCCCCCGCTCTGTTTATATGAGGACGCTAGATATTGGGGGGGACAAAGCGCTGCCATACTTTGGTTTTACGGAAGAAAATCCTTATCTTGGCTGGCGTGGTATTCGCTTTACACTAGATAACGGTAGTATTTTTCTGACTCAGATTCGGGCGCTTTTAAGGGCAAGCGTTGGCATCGACAATATGAAAATAATGTTGCCAATGGTCAGCCGGGTTGAGGAGGTTGATGCGTTTAGAGAATTGTTGGATGATGCGTTGGCTCAACTAAGAGAAGAGGGGGTTGAGGTGAAGCGTCCTTCGACCGGCATCATGATCGAAGTACCCTCTGCGATGATGGTTCTTGAGCAATTGGCCAAAAGAATCGACTTTATTTCCATAGGCTCTAATGACTTAACCCAGTATCTGTTGGCGGTTGATAGAAACAACCCCAAAGTCTCTTCGTTGTATAATTTTTTAAATCCTGCAATGATCTACAGCATTCATCGTATTGTTCGGATTGCCCATCAGCATCGGTTGAAAGTGTCGTTATGTGGCGAAATGGCTGCGGACCCCGCAGCGGTTCTGTTGCTAATTGGCATGGGGATCGATACGGTTAGTATGAGTGCGTTTAATCTCCCCAAGATAAAGTGGGTTATTCGCACGTTCAGTCGTAAGCGTGCAGAGACGCTGTTAAGTAAGGTGTTAGCGCTAGAGAGTGAGGATAGTATTCGTGAGGTTCTCGAATCAGAGCTGGTTCAGGCAGGTCTCGGCGGCCTGATTCGTGCTGGTAGCTAACTTAATAGATGGTTGTTTATAGCAACATATTGAAAAGGTCATATGACAATAAAAATTATCTTAGCTGCAAAGTTGCTAACTATAACTCTTTTGCTAACAGGCTGTGCGACTTCACCCCCGGCTAACCCAGAAAACATATGCTCTATTTTCGAAGAAAAACGAGATTGGCATGAAGCGGCCGTTGATACGCGTGCCAAATGGGGTGCGCCAGTCCACGTACCAATGGCGATGATGTATCAGGAATCCTCTTTCAAGCATGATGCAGCGCCCCCAATGCAGTATTTTTTGTGGATTATTCCTATCGGGCGAGCGAGTGACGCGTACGGATACTCTCAAGCTAAAACAGTATCTTGGGATGAGTATATTGATGAAACAGGGAACTGGTTTGCAGATCGGGATGATTTTGATGACGCAATAGATTTTATGGGCTGGTATATCCATAAAACCAGTCGGGTTAACAACGTCTCTAAGTGGGATGCCTATCACCAATACCTGAACTATCACGAGGGTAGAACGGGATACCGAAGAAAAACCTATAATCAAAAACCTTGGTTAATAAACGTTGCACGCAAAGTAGACAGTAGAGCTAAGCGTTATAGTGAGCAGTATTGGGGCTGTAAGGATGATCTTAGCCGCAACTGGTTTATGCGCACTTTCTTCTAAAGCCCCATCTCAGTTAAGAATAAACTTTAGCCTTAGACAAAAGGATTAAATCAGGGATTTTGGCTGGCTATTTTGTTGACCAATACCAGAAATGAACCATACTTCTTACTACGGCAGCGCGACGCTGAGGCAATGATATAAAAAGCAATGTGCGGCTAAAAGGAGGGATAACCTCCCTGTAGGAGACGACTCCACCGGCTGCCCCAAACAGCGGCCTTTTCCATTTGTTGACATGAGTAGTCATAATTTATGCCAGAGCGTCCAGAACACGATGATGTTCTCACATTTTTAGAGGAAGACGTCGACTCAGTTACGGCGAGTGTTCCTCATAAACCAGATCCTTGGCGTGTACTAAGTGTCGATGATGATGAAGATGTTCATCTCACTACTCAGTTGGCCTTAGATCGTGTTGAAATACTCGGTAAGCCCGTTGAACTTCTTAAAGCGTACTCCGCAAAAGAAGCGTTAGAGGTACTTGCGGCAGAGAAAGGGATCGCGGTGGTGTTACTTGATGTGGTCATGGAAGATGACCACGCAGGTTTGGACATCGTTGATCGTATTCGTAACGAATTAGGGTTGGTCGACTTGCGTATCGTATTGCGCACTGGTCAACCAGGTTATGCACCTGAGTTAGAAGCGATTCGTGATTACGATATCAACGACTACCGTAACAAAAGCGAGTTAACGCATACTAAACTTTATACCACCCTAACCTCCGTTATTCGTTCATATTCCCAAATACGGGCACTTGAGGCTAGCCGTAAAGGGCTTGAACTGATAACTCAGTCATCAGGCGAGTTAATCAACAGCAAGGGTTTTGATGAGTTTTCATTCGGTATTATCAAGCAGTTGTCAGAGTTGTTGGGTTTATCAGATGATGGGATTGTGTGTACCAGAGGTGTAAATGAGAGTGAAGCAGGTGCTTACTATACCGTTGTCGCCGCCTCTGGCCGTTACCAACTAACCGTTAATAAACAATTAAATGAATTAGAAGATCCCAGCGTAAAGAGTGCGCTGGAGCAGTGCATTAAAGAGAAGCATAATCTTTTGTTAGATAACGCAACGGTATTGTATTTCTCCGGTCGGTCTGGCTGTGACCTTATTGCTTTTTTAGATCAAACGCGAAAATTGGATGATACTGAAAAGCGGCTGCTTGATGTTTTCTGTTCAAATATTTCGGTCTGTTTAAATAATGTCTTGATGCTGTCCAAATTACACCACTATGCTTATTTTGATTCGCTACTGAATATTCCTAATCGTTTGGCATTTGTAAATCGCGTAGATGAATATAAGTCAAAACCAAAAACCGCGTCGGTGGTGCTGGTGGATGTTGATCAGTTTAGCGTTATTAACGACACCATCGGAATTTCAAACGGTGATTTTTTGTTAGGTGCGGTCGCTCAGCGGGTGAGCGATGTATTGAGCGATAGCTTTATCGCTAGAATTTCAGGAGATGTATTTGGTTTGGTTGGCGCAAGAAAAGCGATAACGCCAGAGAAAGTCAGAGAAATTTTCTATACCCCTTTTGATATTGCTGGCCAAGAACAGCTTATCTCTGTGACGCTAGGCCTATATGATCTTGATGACAAAGAAGAAAGTGGCCAGGAAGCGCTGAAAAAAGCCAATATCGCATTAAAGAAAGCAAAAGAATCCCTTAGGGGAAGTCATTGTTACTTTACCAGAGAGATGGAGCAAGAGACTGAGACGCGTTTTCGCTTGTTGCATAATTTGAGAAAAGCGTTTGATAGTAATCGTTTGTTTATGATGTATCAGCCGCAAGTTTCAGTGGCTGATGGACGCCCGGTTGGTGTTGAGGCCCTTTTACGTTGGCGTACTGAAGAGGGAGAGATGGTACCGCCTGACCGGTTTATTCCGTTGGCTGAAAGCTCGGGTTTGATTATTCACTTGGGTGAATGGGTCATGCGCACGGCCATGCTCCAGCTAAAACGGTTACAGGCCAAGACGTCGTTTAATCTGAGGATGGGTATTAATGTTTCGATGGCGCAGTTCAGGCACCCTGATTTTTTGGATGTGTTAGATAAAGCGATTTCAGATATCTCTGTTGACCCCCGAAATATTGAGCTTGAGGTAACTGAGTCTGTTGCCATGCTTGATCGCATAGCGGTGAGCAAAACACTCTCTTCAATTGCCAAAAGAGGGATTAAAATTGCGATTGATGATTTCGGCACAGGTTTTTCGTCACTTAGCTACTTGGAACGGTTAGAAGTTCACCGGCTTAAAATTGACAAATCGTTTGTTGATAAACTGCAAGGAGAGTCGGCTGACCCTCGACTTTCAGAGATGATCGTGAACCTTGCTAAAGACCTGGATCTAGAAGTGATCGCAGAAGGGGTTGAAACGGAAGAGCAAGTGGAGTGGTTGAAGAAGATCAACTGTGATGAAGCTCAAGGCTATCTGTATGCTCGACCACTAGAAGAAACATGGTTGATTGAGTGGCTTGGGGAGCAGGAACGGCGACTTATGTAGTCGCCACGACTATATAATGAGAGAGAGAAGGCTTAATAGACGCTATGGTGAAAATAATACGTTCAGTTTCTATCTGGTTTTTAATACTGACAACGTTGTTAGGGTGTAGTGACTCAACGCCGCTAAAAATCGGGTTTATCGGGGGAACCTCGGGTAAAGTGGCTGACTTGGGGGTTGCGGGTAGAAATGGCGTTATGTTGGCAGTAGAGCAGCGAAATAAAACGGGAGGGGTGAATGGCCGTCCTGTCGAATTATTATTGAAGGATGATAAACAGACCCCTGAACATGCCAAGAGTGTTGCCAAACAGTTAATTGAATTGAATGTAGCGGCCATTTTAGGACCTATGACTAGCTCTATGGCTGCTGAGATAGTGCCAATCGTTCAGCCGTCAGGTACGTTTATGATGGGCATTACTGTCACCACTAATGACTTAACGGGCAAAGATGATTGTTTTTTCAGGACATTATCGCCAACATTAGACCATGCCTCGGAGGTCGCAAAATACTTGTATGCTAAAAAGAAGCCCGAACGGGTTGCTGTGGTTTATGACCTAAAAAATAAATCTTACTCCGAAAGCTGGGTTCGTGATTTCTCAACTGCTTTTACCCAAATTGGGGGTGAAATAGTTCAAGTTAAACCTTTCCTTTCAAGTAGTCAGATTAAATTTGAAACTATTGCTCGTGATGCACTATCAGACAACCCAGATTGGGTGATATTGGTAGCTAACTCCGTTGATGCGGCGTTATTGGCAAAACAGCTGAGAACCCTGAACCCCTCAATTCAGTTGGCAACATCAGAGTGGGCAGGCACAGAGAGGTTGATTGAGTTAGGTGGCCGATATGTAGAGGGCACTGTGGTTCCACAATACTTTGATCGGGATAGTCAAAACCCCGAATATCAGGCATTTTATAATGCTTACTTTGACCGTTTTGGTCATTCACCAGGGTTTCCGGGTTTGGTTGGTTTTAATGCTACCAATGTGGTACTTGACGGGTTGGAGGAAAGGCAGGGTGATGAGAGTCTGAAGCAAGCAGTTTTGCGGATTGGCACGTTTGTAGCCGTAGCCGGAAAGGTGACGTTTGATTCATTTGGCGACGCAAAAAGCAAAACGTATCTAACCGAAATTATTGATGGCCAATTTAAGTTGGGATCATCACTTTGACGCAAAAAACGTTGCGTAAGTTATCACTCAAATCATTTTTATCGCTGCAGTTTTTACTGGTGTCACTGATCCCTATTGCCTTAGTACTGGCGTTAGCCGCTACGTTTCTATTTCCTCACCTTGCTAAACAAGAAACCCTTGAGCAAGAGGCGCTTGCTCAAGCGATTACCTCAAGGGTCGAAAGCCAATTTGAATCTGCTAAAAGAGAGTTGCGACGCTTTTCGGAGCTCCTTCCGTTTCTGGACAATGACTCTCAAATACAGCAGTTACTCGATAACGTTGCTGATATCAATGCGGTCTATGAGGCCGTCTATATTACTGACGATGATGGAACAGTTCTCCATGTTGGACTTCCAGAGTTATATCAGTCGCTTAGAGGTAACTATGTAGGTCTGGATATGTCGCGTAAAACGTTTTTTGTTGAGGGGCGAAAAACACAACAAGAACGCTTCTACGGAACATTCCTTTCAGCCGTGAGTGGTCGCTTATCAGTCGGGTATTTAATCCCCATGGGCAATCAAATGTTGATTGCAGAGATAACCGTAGACCAGCTACCTGAGTTGTCCCTGTTTCTTTCAAGGGAGAGCGGTCAAACCGTTATGATTCTGGATCGAGAAGGGCATCTGTTGGTCCACCCCGATGAAAGCTTTGAGCAACAGCAATTAAACCTGAGTAACTTGCCGCTGGTTAAACAGGGTTTAGTGAAGGGCGGAGCCAGTGGTGCTTTTAGCTTTCAGGGTATTGATTATTTTGGTACGGTCGTATTGATAGAAAAAAGCGGTTGGATCGTAATTGTCTCAAAAACCATTGAACACTATCGCGAAACATTAGTGGCTTCAGGGTTTATTCTTTTGACCGCGTTACTCATTGGCATGATCGTCGCTGTTATTATAGCAAGATTGATAGGTGGTGTTTTTAGTCGCCGGTTTAAGGTCTTCATGCAGTTAGCTGAAGCGATTACATCGGGTGATTATGATGTTCAGCCTGTACCTTCAAAGATAAAGGAAGTAGAGACCTTAAGCCATGAAATACTAAACGCGGGGCAGCAAATCAAAAACAGAGAGCACGCTCTGGCTGCCGAGGAACAACGATATCGAGCGTTAGTCGAGCAAAGTCCGGTTGCGGTTATTGAGTGGGATGAGAGCTTGGCTATTGTGGGTTGGAATCGTGTTGCTCAAGATATTTTGGGTTTTTTGGATAAGGAGTCAGCGAGCAGTGCAGTAGACTATTTGGCTCAAGAGGAGAACCAGCAGCAATTAGCCGCACTCGCCACCCGTTTCGAGAGTGATGCTAGTTTTGTTGCAGAACATCAGTTTAAAAGTGACACAGGTGATTGCATTATTTGCCGCTCTTTTAACGCCACCATAAACGGTGACGATGGCGAGTTACTCGGGTACCTAAGTTTAGTCGAAGACATTACCGAGCAACGCCGTATTCAAGAAGAAATTCAAGATTTAAATGCACGATTAGAGCAGCGGGTGGCCAATAGAACGACTGCTCTATCCAACGCAAATGAACAGCTAAAACATGCGCTTAAAAATCTTAAACGAACTCAATCTGAATTGTTGAGAACCGATAAGCTTGCGGCGCTTGGGGCGATGGTCGCAGGTGTGTCACATGAACTTAATACGCCTATCGGAAATGCCGTTATGGCGATTACGACGCTTGAAAAACAGACTCATCATTTTGAAGAACAATACCAGCTAGGCGCCGTGAAGCGGTCAACATTTGAAGACTATCTGGCAATTAGCAAAGAGTCTGAGCAACTAGTCGCAAAGAATCTGTCCCGGGCTTCAGAATTGATTACTAGTTTCAAACAAGTCGCGGTTGACCAAACGAGTGCTCAAAAGCGAACGTTCGAGTTACGACAGCACCTAGAAGAAGTGTTATTGACGCTTAAACCACTATTCAAAAAAACGTCGGTACAACTTAAAAGTAATATACCGATGGGTATTCAGCTAAATAGCTTCCCTGGTTCTTTGGGGCAGGTGGTCACTAACCTTATTAGTAATGCACTGATTCATGGATTTGACACAGGTGAAACGGGCCTGATCTCTATTTTGGCTGAAAAAACGGGGGATGGTCAGGTGACAATAACCATTGAGGACAATGGAAAAGGTATTGCTAAAGAAAACCTGGATAAAGTGTTTGATCCGTTTTTTAGTACTCGATTAGGTGAAGGTGGTACAGGTCTAGGTCTGCATATTGTCCATAATATTGTGACGGGTGTTTTGGCTGGCTCTATCAAGCTAATGAGTAGTGAAAAAGGTACACAGTTTGAGGTTGAAATACCGCTGGAGCTATAGTGTCTTGATGAGATAAGCGCAGATAATTGATACCTGCGCTTATCTCTTTTCTGCCTTACTGAAACTCTTCCATAAAGTCTAAGGCATATTGATGTCTTACCGTGCGGCGATGATTAGCCCATAGCTCCTTTATCTTGTCTGAATTACATCGCTGCCTATCAACCAAAACTCTGGTATTAAGTTCACCTATGGCTTTAGTGGTGGGGCATTTACTAAACACAAACTGATTGCTGACGAGGTCCATAAATGGCCCCGATTTGCTGGTAGGCATAATGAACAGCAGTTGTAACCCTAATGTCTCGGTGAGGTACTTAATGACCTCACGTGAGCGGGTTTCATCCATTTTAGAAAAGGCTTCATCCACCAATACCATTCGTAGATGGCTACTGCCTTCGTTAAATTTAAATGCAGAGGTGATAGCTGCCGAGCGAATGATATACGCAGGTGTTTCGAGCTGACCACCAGACCCTGTACCGTATTGGCTCAAGGCTATCGCCGCTTTACCTTCGGGCTGTTTGTATATTTCGTAGCTACGGTAATTTCGGTAGTCAGAAATACGTTCTAACTCTCGCATCGACCTTACTTCGTCATCAGAAAGAAGCATTTGCATTAGCCGGTCACGCACGAGCTGGGATTTCTGGCTGAGTTCTGCCTCAAACAATGTAGTGCCATCACCCAGATTAGGCAGGTTGATAATTTCTTTAAAGAAATTCCAGTACTCTTTAAATTCAGGCACCCAACCCCAGTCAAAATGGAAAGACTCTCTGTCTGCTCCGAACCGATGATGCTCTAGCTCATGGTTCATATTTTCTAGAATCTTTTTACCATCATTGATTGATTGATAGATGGCGTGACATAAATGGGTCACGAATGCGTTATTAAAAGACTCTTTTATCTTGGTCAATTTCTCTTGTTTCTCAACCAGAATATTATTCTTAAGGCGGTTATGAACCAGATCATTATCTCGACGGAGACTGCAAATCGACTTAAAGAATGATTTTGAGTGATTTTCGCCATAGTCGGGCATGTATACGATATTATCTGCCAGATTACAGTGCTGGTTGTGTTCTATAACGCCATGTTCAATATCATGGGCAAGACCGTTTAAACTACTATAGGTGTCTTTTAGGTCATTGATAAGTATTTCTGGTCGCGTGTTTTCAGCGCGCTTATCCGCTTTCTCTAGTTCGTTCTCACTGTCGAAATCTGGCCACAATGAGACAATGCTACGCAGATTGTCTTCTTTTTCGTCTTGAAGCTGTTCAGATACTTCTTGCTGGTTAGAGAGTTTTTTACAGCGTTCACTAATATCTGAAAGCTCTGTTTTAAGGGAACCCGCGCGCTCAATTTTGTTTTCAATCTGCTGGCTAAATTCATTGTCTTGAGCTTTTAGTGATTCAAGTTTTTGTTCAAGCTCAGCAAAGTTTGAAAGATCCAAATGCTCTAGTTTTCCTTCAGCGTCTCTTAATTCCCGTTGGGTGTTCAGCATTTGCTGTAAACGATCGGCATAACTAACCCGACCAATACGATCCATAGCGTTTAGTAGTGATGATAGCTGTTGCTGATGGTCATCCACTGATTGGTATTCGTGTAGTAGTTTATCCATTTCGCCACGCTTGGCGTTGAGAGCTCTTTCACGGGCGCCTTGGCCAAAGACCAGTTCGCTGTCGGCAATATCGCAGCGCCACATACTATATGAACCTGAACCTAGTCCATTGCTAGTAATACCTCGACGGGTATAACGTAGCTCTTGTTCTGAGTTGACTCTGATGACGCTGCCGTAACTGGCTGCTATATAGTGTTTTACGGTGGCGTGGGAAAATTCCATCGCGTTGACGATGGAGTCTTTGTCAAGCTGTGTACGTTGGTAATCTTTGGTGGCCTTTGAACCCTGTATGACCCTGGCCCGATTATCTCTGCCGGGCATATTACGTACGATACGAATGGCTTCTGCTTCAAGTTCAGGTTCAACAATAATGGAGAAACGGGCACCGCCAATATAGCCTTCAATGGCATTTTGCCACTGCTCATCTTTGACTTCTATATAGTCGCACAGTACTCGCGGGTCCGCTTTAGGGCATTCGCGTTTAATCGTGTCGAGGGCTTGCTTGATATAGTAAGGGTAGGTGGCTTGATGTCCCTCAAGGCTCTCAATTTCAGATTGCTTTTGCTGTCGCTGTTTTTCCAGCGTTTTGCTCAATGCCTGGCGTTGGAATAGTGCACTATTTACTTTGTCGCGTACGCAGATACCGTCAGCCGAAAGATCTTTATCGTGTAGTAACCGCTGCCACTCGTTGGCCTGCTGCTGGATTGATACCGCATCTTCCAAGTGGGCTTCCAAGGGGGATATATCAACCCAGTCTCGACCCAGTAGAGAGGTAAAGTCGATAGTGCTTTTGGCTTGCTGTTGAGCAAATATTTTGGCAGAAGATAGAAAATCTTTTTGACCTAAACGAGGGATATCTTTGGCAATGTTGCTCTGTTGTAAGAGTGCCAATATACGGTCTGTGGCTGCAAAGCTATGGTTCAGCCGGTTGCTCTGTTCAAGCAGTGTGGGTGCTTGGTCGTGTAGTAATCGGGTATTACTTTCAACTAGATTCTCAAGGTCATCTTTTTGCTGTAACGGCTGATAGCCTTGACGTTTGGCTTCTAATTGAATCAGCTCGTTGCGGGCCTGTTGATGACGGGCTTCGAGTATGTCCCGTTCTTGCTGGTTAGCGGTTTGCTCATCTTGTAGGCTTTTTTGTTGTCTTTTTGCATTGAGGTAGGTTTGCTGGTCGTTCAGGTATTGTATTCGAGTGTCGATATAGTGCAGTACATTGAGGTTGATCCATTGCTGAATGTAGCCGTCACTCTTTTCGGCGGTCTGCTCGAGAATGTTGATGGAATTTCGTAAGTGCGTCGCGTCACTTTCCATTCCATGAATCGTTTTCATTAGCTCAGAAACTGAACGGATAGCTTCGCCTAGGTCTTTCTTTTCTAGAATTTCATTTGCTACGAAGTCGTTAATACTTTTTACGGGTTTATAGGCCATAAAACGTGAAAATGCCCGTGCAGCATTCATCGCTTCACGCTCTGATACCGCTTCGCGTTTGCCTTTTAAGGCGCCGTAAAGGCGTTTTAAGTAAGGCTTTTTAGCATCGTATTTCTCAACCGCATCGGGCCCGAACTCATGTTTCAGCGAGTGATAGATTTTATCTAGCCCAACAATGTGTTTGTTGCCGTCCTCCTGCTCTTTAATAAAATGGTTTAGCTGCAACTGCTCACCAGGAATAATTAGGAAGAATAATTCACTTAGGCGGGCAACAGGTTTACTTCCCGCAGAGTCTAGATATGCTCTTGCAGATACGACTGCGGTAAAGGGGTCGGAAGTTTCCCCTTGTGTTGGGTAGAACGTCAACGCGATATAACCATCTGTTGGGTGTGGACGCGCGTATGAGCCGTCATCACAACCTAAAATATAGGATTGCAGGGTACGTACCTGCTTACCGCCTTTGCCGCGCTGAGTGGTTTCATCTTGACCAGGGTTATAAGCGAACAGATAATCGTATGCTGCGGTCATGACGGTTTGAATGGCGTCTGCCGAGGTGGTTTTACCTGAGCCATTACCACCAGAGAGCAAGTTTATAGGGCCGAAGTCAAACTCGAGGTGGGGAATATTCCCCCAGTTTACATAAATACATTTTTTTATAAACATAAGATTCTTAACGCAGTAGAATGTAAATTATAGGGTGCGCTTGCGCACCGGTCCGTGCTTAATAACATATGAGCGTTGGGCATGGAATTAATATTAGAGCGGTGCGCGAGCGCACCCTATGCATTATCTGTGATGCGTTGCTGGCTTTCTTCTTTAAGCACCGACAAGGCCTCGTCACTAACGAAACTCACGATCATGGGGCGGATCCTAATCCAGGTATCGCCGTTAGCGACTTCATCTTCCACACCATATTGGATTAAACGAAGCTGCTTTAATCGGCTAAACAGTTTTTTACGGTCGAGAATATGTTCGGGCAATGCTCGACCCAGCAGGTTATGCATCGCGATACTGAGGGCTTCTAGTGAGATTAATACTTGACCATTATCATCCACTGCGCCCTCTCTGAGAGATTTATCATATTGAGATCGAAGCACTAGTATAACGGCGATTTCCTGTTGTCCGAGACGCTGCCGCAAACCGCTATTAAAGGGCTGGTACTGTTCGTCGTGCATGCCAGGCACTTCTGCGCCGGGTGGGTAGGTTCTAATATATTGAAACTGGTTTTCGTGCAGCAAGCGTATGTGTAGCACCGATAAATAGTCTTGCACGAGTGTTTCAACCCTTAAAAAACGGTCATAGAGATTTTGTTCTATTTGGCTTTCTTCCCGGCAGATAACGCTATAGTCGAGTAGGCGTAGAACAAGCTCGCTAAATTCTGTGAGGGTAATGCCTTCTTGGCTGAGTGATTTTTCAAGAGATTGCGTAATGATCATGGTATCAGTAACTTATCAGCTGGTTAATGTTTGGTCATTGGTCTGACCAATCGCCTAGGTGTTTTTTTGTGCTTCAACTTCTGTTTGCTTAATCAGGTCTTCGATTTCGATGGTGAAATCATCGGCGGCCAGTAAATAGTCGTTACTGGTGATATCGCCGGTAGGCACAACATTAAAACGGTATTCGCTCGAGAGGTTATTGGCTGCGGCTATTTCGATGGCATGGGTCGCTGCCAGAAGGTCACTTGCCTGTAATATCTGCAAATTCTTGGTGTTGATTTTTTCACCTCCCTTTAGGGAGCGTACAAGAAAGTTGCGTAGGTCTTGCTGGTTTATATTAAAGGCTTGATCTAGTGCGTGCTGAATAAACAGCTCTTTGCGTGCCGACTCGTCAACCGCATGATCTTCTGCCACCAATGAGTCGACGATACGTTGGACTCTGCTATCTCGTAATGTATTCTGTGCGGGATCGACCAGTTCAAGCTTTACTCCAGACATTAATTCGCCCGCTTTTTCCAGTCGTTTATTGGCCGCATGCGGGTCTAGGTCTTTTAATGACTGACAGATATCCACCACGTCATTGTGTTGTTGACTCGCAAGATAATTGAGTTGTCGAATAATGATGTCGGCCCGTTTGGTGAAGTTTTTAAGCGCAGTCCGCAGGGCTGGAAGCATGATTTCGCAAGCATTTGAAAGGCGTGTTTCTATTGTGTCGAGAATAGTCCAGAGTAGTGACTGACCTTCGATTACCATATCAGGCAAAAATTCACGTAGTTTCTGTTCTGCTTCGGCCTTAAAGCCTTTTGATTGGCATCGAATCTTACTAATGAGGTTGATCATATCGTCACGATGTTTTTCGACGCTATCAGCCGAAAGTCGGACAGATAGGTCTGGCTGAAAACGCTTTTCCATAAAATCGAAAAACTCGTCACTGGCTTTTTGCACCAGTTCCCGCATATCGATCTCTTTTACCAGCTCCCGTTTACGGTCTTCTAATTCTGCGATGACATCAGTGAAATCACTAATAATGCGCTCTGAATATTCAAATGCATCGAGCAAGTCGTGGATTTCGCCTTGTTCTAAAAATGCGCTGAGTGCATTACGGGTATTACGGGTATTTCGGTGTCGAGTACGGACCTGTGCACCCTTAAGCTCAACAAACGGCTGTGAAAAGAGTCGGCCAATGCGGCTAAACCGGTAGGTACTTTGCAGCGTCACTTCGTCTAGCTGGATTTCTAGCCACTCGTTGTCTAGCAGTATATTGAGTATCCAGTTTGCTTTTTCTCTGTCGGTTCGGGTTGCGATGGCATCGTCGTCTTCGCCATGCTCCAGTTCGGGGGCTCGTGTGATGGCTTCCTGAAAAATCTCGATTAGCTGCTCTCGTTTTAATGAGTGCCCGTAGTCAGCCATAGAGCTGTAAAGTCGGAGGTAAAGAAGCCTGACACACTCAACGACTACTTCCCTGTACTTGCTGGTGAGAGGACGGAAAAACTGTTCGCGGTTATCGGTAAAAAACATAAGTAGCAACAAGCATCGTGGTAAAGTTATGGTTGATAAAACTAACATGCATCAGTTCGACATGCGACCCCCTTTAACTATGGGGAAACGGACTATTATCGCCCTGATTGACAAGGGATAAAAGGGCTAATTAACCTGAGTCGATGGCTTTATCGTGCTCTATTATTCTTTGCATGACAACGATCTGGAATATAGTAATTATTGAGTACGAAATAAAGAAGTTAAACTTAGATGATCAGCTGGTGATTGCGCCGGTTGAGAAGGTGCAGAACAGGTATCGTTAGTTTGTCAATCGTTAGGTTAGGTGCTATCAACGGATTAGGAAGATAGCACCCGACCTGCCGTTTACTGATCCAGTGCGGATTTTATAATCCCATACTCTGCACGTATTGATGCTTTAGATTGGCTGGCTACCAGTTCAGCCAGCTTTTTACCTACCAGAGGTATGCCACAACTAATGTCTAAGCTAATGTTGTTTGAGCATCCGGAGCCTTCTGGAGTCAACTCCATCTTACCGGCAATCGTTACAGGTACACCGTTTATCTCAATTGAAATATCACACTGGTAGCCTTTACCAGGCGTTCCACTCCAATTTTCAACTTGCTTGATATTGTTCCACTCGCCAAGAAACTTTCTCATAGCACGGGGCACATCGGCCGGTACTTCGCGTTCAATTATTACGTTGAGAGTTGAGTCAGTAGACTCGAATTTAACCAGATTTATATTCCTAGCCTCCATTGCGTTATGCTTTGCTTGAACCTGCTCAGCATCACAGAAATGTTTGAATAGTGTGTCTATATCTTGGGTGTAGCTATGAGTGTCACGTACTTCCATAAAAATGTCCTAGTGTAAGTTATTATTGTTCTGTCTTTAATCAGTGAACACACTATTCGACACAGTGCGCTACTGTACAAAACTATTAATCGGCTGAAGAGTTAGTTGTCTCTGATTGAGTCGCCTCTTCTGTTGAAGGCTTTGGTGCTACCTTAAATTGAATCTGCTTTCGCTTCCAGTCAATGCTGTCTAGTGACACATTGATGATCTGGTCCAGTATGAATTGATCTTTAGACTTGCTGGTGAGTGTCATCAGGTTAGGATCAAAGCTATATTTAACGGGCATCGCTTTTGTAGAAACAAACCCTTCAATGCCGTTTTCATTGATTTTCACCTGACAGCCTGCAGACGTCATTCGAACGACGGTGGCTTCAAAGGCCTGGCCTTTTAGTGGCTCCATATATTGGCATTTTAACCATTGCTCCAGTTCGTTTACGGCACGACGAGCAGCAAACGTTTTCTCCTGTAGTTGTTCAAGGTCGCTGTCGCTGAACAGGTTGGCGGGTTCCGCATTAATGATCTTTTTAATTAGCCTGTGTATGTAAAAATCATTGCCTTTTCTTAGAGGTGAGGTAAATGTGGTGTAGGCATTAAGCCCCATCCCGAAATGAGGTTTGGCGGTCGTGCTAAACAAGCTTCGCTCATGTTGTCTGGCTATAATAGATTTAATGGGCGGTAGCTCTGTATCTTGTTGTGCCAGTCGAACCAACTTCATGTAGTTGTCTTTTTCGGTCAGATTTTCCGGTGTGTTGTCATTCCAGCGGCTTCGGGCAACGTCGAGTACGTTGCTTTGACGTTCGCTTCTGATTCCTGCATGAGTGATGAATAAGCCCGCTGTAGGTGACTGGCTTATAAATTCAGCCGCACAGCGGTTTGCGGCAATCATGCACTCCCCGACAATCGTGTGTGCTGAATTTTGCTCTAGAACTTCGATCTTGGCAATTTTTTTCTGTTCGTTAAGGCGAAGGCGATAATCAGGGCGCTCTTCACTCAATAGTGCATTATCCGCACGCCATTGTTTGAGCGTGGGGGCTAGCGTCGATAATTTTTCTAAAATCGACGCGACGTCTTCATCGACTTTCAGTGGGTGAGTATCGGCGGGCGCATTGATGAACGCAGCTACTTCTTCGTAGCTGAGCTTTGCCCGAGAGTGGATGGTGGCTTCGTATATTTTGTAAGCGCCAAGTGATCCGGTTTTATCTACCTCTATCTCGCAAATCAATGCGAGTCGGTCTACTTTCGGTAGTAGTGAGCACAGTTGAGTAGAGATGCTCTCAGGTAGCATTGCCAGCGGTTCATCTGGGAAGTAGATCGAGGTCATTCTCGTGAATGCTGTTTTTTCCAGTGCTGACCCTGAGGCGATAATAGAGGTTGGGTCGGCGATAGCCACTTTAAGGTTCCAGCCGCTGCCTGTGTCTTCTACAAACAAGGCGTCATCCATATCAGTGGTTGACGCTGCATCAATGGTCACGAATGGTAGACTTCTCAGATCTTGACGGCCTTGTTGCTGGTCAATAATCGTTTGTTCGGTGAGGCTGTTAGTTTGTGCCAGTGTTTCGTTGTTCCAGTCGCCTTCAATCTGGTGTTTACAAATAACGTAGTCGCGCTCTACCCCCGGCTTATCATGACTACCAATGATGTTTAATATTTCTGCTTGAGGTTTGCCGTTTCTAATAGGGTGCTGCATGACTTGGCAATATAGTAGGTCGTTCTCTTGTGCGCTCTTGCGTTTGTTGGGTGGGATGAATATCCAGCGAGACATGCCGGCCACATCGACATCTACAAAGTGTGCCTTACCTTTAATCACGTACTTGCCGACAAATTTTGTTAAGTTTGTTTTGATTAATTTTTCTATCAGTCCAAACTCTTTACCTTTATTGTCTTTTTGAACGTCGACCTGTACTTCATCCCCAGGAAACACCTTTAACATTTCATCAGGCGAAAGGTAAATGTCTTTACCCTCACTCAAGGCGACAAAACCAAAACGGTTGTTGCTTCCTTTAACGATACCCTGGACGATTTCTTTGCTGTCTTTAATGTCTTTTTTGAGCGATTTTAGCTGCTGTAATGCATCGATGTTTAGCATGGGCTGTAGTTGTAGTCTTTTCGCGAATTGAATGAGGGGTTAATGATACGGAAATTAGGTCTCGCTGTGTAGTCGCTAAACTCGTTGATTCGAAAAAATCTCTACCAGCCTAACGAAAATACAGGGTCGACAAAAAACATAACGCCGACGTAGGTTATTGCCATTAATAGGCTACTGGCGAATGCTTGAAAGGCCCACTTATAGCCTCTTTCTTCATTTTTCTTAACAAAGAAGTGAAATAGTGCCAGTAGTGTGAGGGTGAACACAATAAGACTTAAGAGCATGTAGCCGCCATTGATAACCGTCGTGTTCTGTATAAAGTCAGCTTTTGCTTCGGCGACCTCAGGTGGTTGGTCTTGGTATTTAATGAGTGCGCCAGGTATATAGCCATTAGCAGGCACAATCATTGAATAGCGATAAAAAGGCCAGAATCGCCCGCAACGAACCACGATAGGGTCATTGATGTTTTCAGTTTCAACGCTATTGGCGCCGAACAGTGGCCCCCCACAACGGTGAAACTCATTGACGAGTTCGTCTTTGGTGATAGGGTCTATTGTTTTGCTGACCCCAAATAAGGCTTGCCCCGTTAGGTTGAAATAGGTGTATTCAAATAGAGATAGGCTGTAGCTTACGCCACCATATATAAAAAAGAACACTAATAGTGTTCTGATTAACTGCGTTTTTTTAGAGCGAGTTTGATTGTTGGCCACGATTGATTCTCTTATTTTTTATTCTTTTTTACATTATCAACCGCGTTAGTATTTCACTACCGACTATCGACACGCAATTAGTCTAAAGTCTTAGTCTTCGCCATCAACGACTTGCTGCTGCATGGCGTCCAGATACTCATCCATTTCTTGCTCATTTTTGAAGATTGGCACTGCTGGTAGAGCTTTGACGATATCTAGTACTTTTTGAATCTGTGGTTGCAGGTGCATAAGTCCAAAATGTCCGTTCTTTTTCTTTAAGCTTTTGGCAGCTTTAAATAGCACTCGTAAGCCTGCACTACTGATGTATTCAAGTTGTGCTAAATCAAGTGTCAGCATGGTGACTTGTTCGGTCAACGCATCATCGATTGTAGCTTCTAGCTGAGAAGCTGTATTGGTGTCTAAGCGACCAATTATGTACATTTTTATGCGGTCACTCGCTTGGTTAACGACTTCTATAGTTAAAGACATGTTTTTTCCCTTTATTTATTATGGGGCTCACTAGGCTCAAAAAGCAGTGATAGGCTGAAATGGTTTTCGCCTGAAATATATTCGTATTTACAATTATCGGACATCTCTTTTACCAGATGTACGCCAAGCCCTCCAACGGGTTCATCTTCTTTTGGCAACCCTAGTCGAGCGGTGCCTAAATCAAGCGGGTTGAACGCCTTGGCTTGATCAACAAATAATAACGTTATCTGTGTTAGGTCATGACTTAGATGTAATGTAATAGGCATGCCTGTTTTACCATCATAGCCATAATCGATTGTATTCGCTATGAGCTCCTCTGCTACTAACTGTGATGTTAGCAGCAAATGCTCGGGTAAATCATGGAGCGAAATGTACTTACCGAGGTGCGCGTTAATTTTTTCGAGTTCTTCGGGCGAGCTGGTTATATCGATCATATTGTTCACCTGCGAAACTCGATTGCCTGACCAGTGAACAGCCAACAGAGTTAAGTCGTCCGCGGCTTCAGCATCACCTACAAACTGATTTACATCGTTAACGACATAGTTGATTAACTCAGTTGTACTTGAGAGGGGTGCGTTTGACAGCGTTTGGGTAACCCTGAGCTCCCCATAAAGTTCGGTATCACCATTTGCCGCTTCATCAAGGCCATCGGTGTAAGCGAATAAATAGGTACTGGGTTCAAGGTCGGTGTTTACCAGCTCGTATTCGTATTTGTATAGACCTATCGCTGGTCCGTTTAGTTGCTCAATTTGACTGAGATTTTGGTAGGCGTCAATGAGTAATGGCATCGGATGGCCAGCACTGGCCAGTTGTAAATGACCCGTTTTTAAATTGAGGGCGCCTGATAGCAGTGTGACAAACATACAGGCTTCATTATCTTCGACTAGCTGGTGATTTAGATTAGATAGAATTTGCGCAGGGTCAATAGTTTGTTCTGCAATTGCTCTAATGGCGGTTACGACCCTGGCCATAAATATAGCTGCGGCAACACCTTTATCTGAAACATCGCCTATCACAAATCGCAATAGGTGATTACCTTGAATAGTGTAATAGTACAGGTCGCCTCCTACTGCTCTGGCTGGCTCTAGATAGGCGGATAACTCAAAGCCAATTTCATTATTGCTGATTGTACTATCGACAGGCAGTAGGCTTTGCTGAATCTGGCGTGCGGTTTTTAACTCGGTGTTGAGTCGTTCCCGTTGTTGGGTCTCATGCTTTAATTGGTCGATATGCTCTTTTAGGTTAACTTGCATCTGCCCGAAGCGTTGAGTAAGGGATCCTATTTCATCTTTGTAGGGAGGTGTTGGAAGTCTATAATCTAGCTTGCCTTGTGAAAACGCTTGAGTCGCGTTGTCGAGCTCTCTCAGTGGCATAATCTGGCGGCGAGTAATGGCAGAGATCACCATGGCTAGAAGTGCGGCACCCAGCAATATCAGCAATAGTTTGTTTTGGCCGTATGCAATAAGCTGGTTGGTTAAACTGGCCTGAGAATAGCTGACTAGTAGAGTCCATTCGGTATTTCCGAGTGGCGTATAGCTAATCCAACAATCCTGCTTTATTCGAGGGCAGTATTCTGAAAAACTACCTGATTGACGTTGCTTTATCTCATTCAGTAACTGATGATACCAGGCTGGAACATTGTTCGTACCTTGTTTAACCTCGTTTAGTTGAAGCAGCATGAGGTCTTCATCATGCCCGCTGATGATATGCCTGTCAGGTGTGATAGCGTAGATAGACATGCCTTGTTGGCTATCCTCAATCTCCGCTAGTATTTTTTGAATGGTTGCGACGGCTAGATCCATTGTCACCAATGTCAGGCCTTTATCATTTTGAATGGGGACAAGGTAGGTGGTCATCAGTACTTCACCTCCATCAGCGTCAAAATAGGGCTCTGTCCATCTGGCTCGGTCTAATTGTAATGCCTGAAGATACCAGTCTTGTTTGTGATAGTCGTAGCTATCGTTTGCTAAATCTGTAAACCTAAGCCCTGTGTCTGAACGATAATAATAAGAGGCAAATGCCTCATCTTGAGAAGGCTGGGTAGGTTCAACAATTACGACCATTCCATAGGCATCTTTATCTTGCTGTATGGAGGTCTTTATCATTGCCTCTAGTTTGTCTTGAGTGTGGGATACCTGCTTAATCAATGCAGCTGTTAAATCTGCTTGATGTTGAAGACGAGTAAGAATATCTGATAGTTGTGCTTCGCTGGCATTAACTTCCAGCTCGGTTCGTTGGCGTAATTGTTGATCTAGTAAGGTTCGGGTAAGCGAATAATCATAAATATTAATCGCTGAAAAAATAGCGATCACACTCAATGTGACCCACAGCACCATACGTATTGTTAAACTCATTTTCATATTTCTGTTTAACCCTTCGACATGGAAGTTTGTGCGGTGGTGTAATGGTTACGTGGATTTTATCGTTTATTGGTAATGACTCCAGCGCGTCACAGTTCCGTCTTCCTTAAAGCCTAGCACATCGAACGTTGCATTTTCAGTAGAGACTTCCATGCCCGGTACATTTGCGCCTGCGGGCATACCAGGAACTGCAAGGCCTTTAATGTCAGGCTTTTCAGCAAGCAGGCGTTTTACGTCGTTAGCAGGTACATGCCCTTCTATGACATAACCATCAATAAACGCTGTGTGGCAGGAGGCTAACCTGGGCGAAAGTCCGGCTTTGTGTTTAATGCTATTGAGGTCATCGGTGTTATGAACGTTTAGTGTAAAGCCGTTTTCTTCCATATGCTCAACCCAGTCGCCACAGCAGCCACAACTGGCAGATTTATAAACCGTTAGCTCACTTGTTGTGGCGCTTTGAAGTACAGATGGTGTTGAAGAATGGCTGTTTTCTGCATAAACCTGAACGGTAAGTCCAATGCCTAAAGCAATAAGTGTGGAGGATGCCAGAGTCTTTACAGTCTTAATTTTCATGATTGATACCTTACAAATTTAATTAGTAGGTTGAGGTTGTTTCAGCTATAGCCAAAACCACCAAACGATAAAGCCGATTAGTGCGATACCGCTGCCGTTGATGAGAGTCTCCATTAAGCGTCTCCTACCGTTTTTGGTGCAGGGTATTTTGTTGTGTGTGTGGGTTTGAATAAGCGCAAACGATTGGCGTTGCTGACCACGGTAAATGAAGAGAATGACATGGCAGCACCTGCGATCATCGGGTTAAGCAGTATGCCAATGAGCGGGTAGAGAAGGCCAGCCGCAATGGGGATGCCGAGTCCGTTATAGATAAATGCGCCAAACAGGTTTTGTTTAATATTGCGTACCGTGGCGTTAGAAATCTCTATCGCATCGACTACGCTGTGAAGTGAACCTCGCATTAAGGTAATGTCGGCACTTTCGATAGCGACATCTGTGCCTGTGCCGATGGCAAACCCTACATTTGCCAAGGCCAGTGCAGGGGCATCGTTAATACCGTCTCCGACCATGCCGACAACTGAACCTTGCTGTTGCAGATTGCGGATGGCATCCCCTTTGTCCGTAGGCAGTACATCAGCAATGACGTTGTTGATGCCGACTTGTTGTGCAATGGCCTGTGCTGTCGACTCTTTGTCGCCGGTTAGCATAATGACCCTCAGGCCTTTTGCATTTAATCGTTTAATGGCGTCTTTGGAATCTACCTTGATAGGATCTGAAACGCCCAGCAAGCTCGCGGCTTGTCCATCAATCGCCATAAATAAAGGGGTGATGGCCTGTGTTGACCAGTCAAACGCGGTTTCGAGTAGGTTTGTTACGTCGATATGGTGAGTCTCCATCCAACGTTGATTTCCCAGCAGTATGGTTTGGTCCTCAATGCGGCCGCTAATACCTTGGCCGCTCTCCGCGTAAAAATCAAGACAAGCTGATAGTGCGAGGTGGTTGCTCTTGGCTTCATGAATGATGGCAGCCGCCAAAGGGTGTTCAGAGACCTGTTCAATGCTAGCGGCTAACCTCAATATCTGGGTTTTATCTATGCCGTCAACCATGAACTGTTTGACCAGGCGGGGCTTTCCTTGAGTAATCGTACCGGTTTTGTCTAATACGATTATGTCTAATTTGCCCGCATTCTGAAGTGCTTCGCCTTTTCGAATCAGTACCCCAAACTGGGCGGCTTTTCCTACCCCGACCATCACTGCCATTGGCGTAGCTAACCCTAGCGCACAGGGGCAAGCGATAATCAATACGCTCATCGTCGCGACCAGCATATAGGCGATTTTAGGGTCGGGGCCGAGGTTAAACCACGCTAAGGCCGCTACAACGGCAATAATCATCACGCTAGGTACAAATATCGCAGAAATAGTATCGGCTAACCGGCCAATTGCGGGCTTGGTATTTTGAGCCTTTTTAACTTGGCTTATGATTTGTGCGAGCGCTGTTTGATGACCGACTCGCGTTGCTTCAAAGATCAGTGACCCTGTGTTGTTTAAGGTGCCTGCAGCCACTTCATCACCAGAGACTTTCGCCACGGGTAGTGGTTCACCGGTAAGCATTGACTCGTCAATAAGGCTTTGACCCTCTATCACCCGGCCATCAACGGGAACCTTCTCCCCTGGGCGAACACGTAATTTATCGCCTAGCTGTACGCTGGCGATAGGGATATCTTGCTCTTGGTTATCGCGAATGATACGAGCGGTTTTTGCTTGCAGCCCCAATAGCCTTTTAATGGCTTGAGATGTTTTGCCTCTTGCTCTGACTTCCAGTGCCATTCCTAAGTTTACTAGCCCAATAATCATGGCTGCAGCTTCAAAGTAGATATGCCGTGCCTCCTGAGGAAGTGTCTCAGGTAGCAGTATGACGTACATTGAGTAACCCCAGGCTGCTCCGGTACCTAATGCAATCAGGGTGTCCATGTTTGCACTGTGGTTTTTAAACGATTGCCATGCGCCGGTAAAAAAGTGACCGCCCGATTGATAGAGGATACCTAGAGTTACTAGCCCCACCAGAAACCATACAATTCTTTCACTTGTAGACTCGACTGTCATTGATCCATCGAGTAACCCGAATGTCATTAACAGTACCCCTACCGTTAAGGCAAAGGCCATATTGCCCATGAGTTTCTTATAATGAATTTGGTCAAGGGCTTCTCGCTCTTGTTGGGCTTTTTCTTCATCTTCGATGATAGAGACGCCAAATCCAGCGTTTTCAATGCTCTGTATTAACATCGAGGGCGACATCGAACCCATTGCTTCGGCCGTTCGTTCAGCAAAATTCATCGTCGCGCTGGTAACACCTTCGACAGATTGCAATGCTGTTTCAATTTTACTGACGCAGCCTGCGCACTTCGCGCCTGTAACAGCGAGCCTGATGCGCTTGTTTTCACTCATGACAGTCAGTCCTATTGTTAAGAGGAGGCGCTTCAATGTCTTTGGGCAATTCTTGCCCCCAGTTTTCTATTAGCTGATTGATGGGCACTTAACTTTCCCTCCCAATATCTCATAAAGCATATATGAACTAGTTGCCAGTATAAAACCTATGAGTAACTATTAGATCAACTTATTATGTTATTTCTGCTTAATTTTTTTGATTGACGCTATACTCTAATCAATAGTTAGGATATTAAAACTGTAAGCTACGGCTCGCGCCAATATTAGTGCGCTGTTAATTATTGTGAATAGATATTTAGGGTGTGTTCTGAAACGATATAGTGGGTGTCTAATTGTCAGTTTGTTGGTGGCCAGCTGGGGTAGTGATGCTGTCGCGAATGAAGATAGATTTCATGAGATTGCTGCGAAAAAGTGGCTAGAGAATGAGTTCAAAGTCTCAACACTTTCGGCTGCCCAGCAAATGGAAGAGATGCGCTGGTTTGCAAACGCAGCAAAGCCATTTCGGGGCATGACGGTTCGGGTGGTATCTGAGCGAATTGATACCCATGTATATGAGTCTAACGTTCTGACGCGCGCATTTAGCGAAATTACCGGCATTAACGTTGTTCATGAGTTGACCGGTGAAGATGATGTTATCAAAAAACTTCAAACTCAGATTCAAACGGGTGTAAATCTTTATGATGCTTATGTAAATGACAGTGATTTAATTGGTTACCACTACCGTTCGGGAGAAACAGTAGTGCTCAGTGACTATATGGTACAAGAAGGGAAAGATATTACGCTGCCGACGCTGGATTTGGATGACTTCATAGGTCTTTCATTTACAGAGGGGCCTGATGGTAGGTTATATCAGCTACCTGACCAGCAGTTTGCTAATTTATATTGGTATCGACATGACTGGTTTTCCCGGGCAGACCTACAACGCAGATTTAAAACACGCTACGGCTACGAGTTAGGTGTGCCCAGAAACTGGAGCGCCTATGAAGATATCGCCGAGTTTTTTACGGTTCATGTAAAAAAGATTGATGGTAAGCGGGTTTGGGGACATATGGACTATGCCAAGACAGACCCTTCTTTGGGTTGGCGTATGTCTGATGCCTGGTTATCAATGGCGGGGGCAGGAGATATAGGTTTGCCGAATGGTTACCCTGTTGATGAATGGGGTATTAGGGTGGTCGGTTGCCAACCTGTGGGCGCATCTGTTAAACGTGGTGGTGCGGTTGATGGACCTGCTGCTGTGTATGCCGTGACCAAGTTTGTTGAGTGGCTTGATAAATATGCACCGCCTGAAGCGAAAGACCTGAACTTTACCGAGGCAGGTAAGTGGGTCGCTAAAGGAAACATTGCCCAGCAAGTGTTTTGGTATACCGGCTTTACAACGTCATTAACTGAACCGGGACTTTCGGTGGTTAACGAAGACGGTACACCGAAATGGCGTATGGCGCCTTCACCCCATGGCGCATATTGGGATCAGGGTATGAAGCTTGGCTATCAGGATGCTGGGTCGTGGACATTGTTAAAAAATACACCGCCCAAGCGACGTGATGCTGCATGGCTTTATGCCCAGTTCGTGGTTTCAAAAACAGTGTCATTAAAAAAGACTCTGGTAGGTTTAACACCTATTAGGGCCTCTGATATCGATTCGTCTGTCATGACCGAAAGAGCACCTTATCTGGGAGGCTTAGTTGAGTTTTATCGTAGTAAAGGACGTGATGTATGGACGCCAACAGGGGCTAATGTGCCTGACTATGCTCGACTCTCGAATTTTTGGTGGCAGTTTGTATCGCGTGCAGTTGAAGGAAATGAAACTGTAGTGGAGGCAATGCACCATATGGCAGAAGCGATGGATGCTGAAATGCAGCAGATGGCCGAAGAATCAGCATTGCAATGTAAACCCATTCTCAATGAAATTGAGCCGGAAGAGACATGGCTGAAGCGAGAAGGTGCACCGAAAGCTCCGCGGGATGAACAGCCTAAAGGAAAAACGTCAAGCTATGAAGAGGCTATCCGTGCCTGGCAGTAAATATAGAACTCAAGATACGTTGTATTTTTGCAGTAGCCGGTCGTTTTGGGTTAAAGGTTTCGCGGTGCTTGTATGGTTGATGCTTTTAGGTTTGCATCCGGGGATTCAAGCTAAACCGCTTAATGTCGTCACATTTATTGAGAGGCCGTTGACTTACCAAAAGAGCGGAGAACCTGTCGGTGTCGTGGTTAATGTCGTAAAAGAACTATTTCGACAGGCGGATGTTGAATATAAGTTGAGATTGATGCCCCCCAAGAGGGCTTTATTAACTACGGTTGAAACGGATGGGTTTTGTGTCTTCCCCGTTGCGCGAAGTCAAGAAAGAGAAGTTAAACTTCAATGGGTTAGCCCTGTATTAATTTCAAAGCATGGTTTATTTAGCCATCCTGAAAGGCCGGTCAAACTGCAAACGCTTGAGGATGCGAAAGCCTATAAGTTAGGAAGTTATCTGGGGAGCGGTGTGGGGGAATACTTAGAAAACTCTGGGTTTAATGTTGAGTATGCGGGCCGCAATGAACTCAATGCGCGAAAACTGCTTAAAGGTAGAGTTGATTTGTGGGTATCGGATATCGAGTCGGCCAAGTTCTTAATTAAAGACGAAGAGCTCCCTCTTGCAGAGCCTGAAATGGTGTTTTTTACGACGGTCAGAGCCATGGCGTGTAATCTCGGTGTTGATAGAACCATCGTGAAGCAGCTGCAAAAAACAATTACCCAAATGTATCGAAATGGTGACGTGGAAAAAATATACCGTTTAAGCAATTGACTTGCTTTGCCATACTCTACTAGTATTATCCATTCAGTAAAGCTCAGTTAATGTAGACCTTATAAAGCAATGAATATTTCTTCTAAACATAGTCAATTCATCATGCCCTGGTGGCTCGTTTGTCGACGAGCCTGCTTGTTGCTGTGTGTTGGGGGTGTTGTGAGGATTCATTGTACTGAGTAGCTGTTTATTAATCGGTATAATTACTAAACCACAATTTCTAAAGGCCGCAGCGTTAAGTTCTGCGGCCTTTTTCTTTCTATATTCTGAAATTGCCTCATGAACATAGTTTCGGCTTGAAGAGGTTATTTTTATTTTGGAAAGGAGAGGGATATGTCTATTCCTGCAGCTTATGCTGCTGTCGTTATTGTTTGGTCTACAACCCCGCTAGGGGTTGTGTGGAGTAGTGAATCGGTGCCGCCCGTTATGGCTGCATTGCTGCGTATGTTAATTGCAGCGGTGGTAGGTTTTATTATTCTGAAATGGCGCCGTATACCTCTGCCCTGGAACAAACAGGCAGTGCATGTTTATGGCTGTTCAGTATTAGGCGTATTTGGTGCAATGCTGTGTACTTATCTCGCAGCCAAGTCGATACCATCGGGGTTAATTTCGGTTGTGTTTGGTTTGTCACCGCTCGTTTCCGGTTTATTGGCTCAACGTATTTTAGGCGATGTGACCTTCACTAAAGTGCGTTGGTTAGCCACGCTTGTTGCGCTGGTAGGGCTTGGGGTTGTTTTCGCGAGTGATCTGTTGGTGAGTGGCGAAGACTATAGCGGCATTATCTTTATTCTTATGGCGGTATTGTTATTTAGTACCAGTGGGGTGTTAGTTAAGCGTAGTAGTGCACACCTTCATCCGTTTGCCACTACGGTTGGGGCGTTGTTGCTCTCGTTGCCACTTTATTTAGCTAGTGCGCTAATGCTTGATACGCCTGTTGCCATATCCGATTGGGAGTTGAGGTCTCTAATGTCTATTGTATATCTGGCATTATTTGGTTCGTTGATTGGCTTTGTTTCTTACTTTTATGTTTTGCAAAAACTGCCACCTAGCACGGTGGCACTGGTGACGTTAATTACACCTGTTTTTGCGATTGTGCTAGGGGCGCTGCTAAACAATGAAATGATTGGCCTAGGGTTAGTGGCGGGTGCTGCTTGTATCGTACTGGGGTTAGTTATCTATCATTGGGGTGACTTATTGATAGGTCGGGTAATGAGGGGGCGTTACTGAGTACCACTGGTTTAAGGGCGCTTTTTCGAAAGCGCCTTTTTTGTGGTCAACCGGGATCAATTTAGCGTTCGGTAGGATGATTACTCTTAGTCCAGGCATTCATGTCACCTTCGAGGTGGTGCAGCGACCGTATACCTGATGAGTGTAAAACACTCTCTACATATCCCGCGCGGCGACCACTGCGACAATACACGACAATCTCTTTTCCTTCGCTTTCTGCTTGAGCTATTAATGATACTTGTTGCTTGATTTCGTCATGAGGAATATTAATGGCATTCGGTACATGCCCTTCCACATATTCTTCGGGTGTGCGGACGTCTAAAATTAGCAATGGCGTGTCTGACGCTATCTTATCTAACAGTGCCTGTTGAGGAATAGTCGTGACGTTAGCCGATAAGCCGAGGCTTAAGACCGATAGCAGAAGAAAAGAGGCTATTTGATAAAAAACCTGATGAGATGGGCGTAATTTAATCATTATCGCTTACCTTTAATTAAACGCTAAACAGTTGGCATATAGTACGTGATGATTAGGTCTTGGTTCAATTTTCTCTAGGCAGCAGGTAGCACGTAATAGTAAACCGCAAAATAGTGACAGGTGCTGCCGCCCAATACGAATAGGTGCCAGATAGCATGATTGAAAGGGATTCGTTCACCGATATAAAAAACAACACCCAGTGTGTAGGTTAGCCCTCCGATGATTAAGAGGGTTAATCCTCCTGAAGCAAGCGACTCAACCAAGTCGGAGCCTGCAAGCACAACCAGCCACCCCATGATCAAATAAGTTGCCAGTCTGAGGTTATGAAACCGGTGCCGGTATGCAATTTTTAGAATAATGCCTACCGCAGAGATACCCCAGACGGCTGCGAACAGAATCCAGCCTACGCTATCCCTCATATTGACCAGAAGGAACGGTGTGTATGAGCCTGCAATAAGAAGATAAATAGCGCAGTGATCAAACATCTTATATCGTGCTCGTCGCTTGGGGCATTTAGCGCTATGGTATAGAGTTGATGCTAAATACAGCGAGATCAGACTGATACCGTAGATGCTAAAGCTGACTATTTTCCACGGGTCATTCATCGGGCTGGCGTATGCGAGTAACAATATTAACCCAATGATACTAAGGATCGCCCCGGCCCCATGAGTGAGACTGTTTGCAAACTCCTCAGTTGCAGAGTAGGCCTCTTCTTGGTGAGCTGTTGTTTCGGTTGCTGATGTGGGTGGTTGTGGGGTCATAGTGTGCTCAAAAACCAATCAAATTGTTTAGAGTGCACATGTTAGCTGTGATATCCGTTGTAATGCAACGCAGTTAGTTTTAATTATTGTTAAGTTGTAATGTTTGTAAGTGCTTACTTATCTTTTTTGTCAACTGCTATAGAGAAAGATTGATGATTAATAAGAATGTAAAAGAAATGTAATACTGTTTTACGTGTACTATTGGGCGTCATAGTGGAAATATAAAAAATTGTTATATTTGGATGTAATCATTGATATTTATACCGTAGGTGCCATTTGCCAGGCCAGATTTAATCGCATAAGTTTCGCCTGAGTCATCCAAAATATCATCGAATAGGTTAATAATATAGGGAGGGAGTTTTTTTTTGTTTGCAGTCAATACCAACTCAACTTTAGGTCTCAAGCGTGACTCTGTATTTGCTGAAACAACAATCCCTACCTCGCCATTTGTTAGCTCGACTAGTGTTCCTGGAGGGTATATCCCTATCATTCTTATGAATGCTTCGACGAGTTCTGTGTCGAAATGCTTGCCTCGCTCTGAGAAAAGAATCTTAAGGGCGTCAAAAGCCGGACTACCTGCTTTATAGCTGCGGTTGCTGGTTATAGCGTCATATGCATCAACAATTGTGACCATACGAATATACTTATGGAGGTAGCCACCGTGGATTTTTTCAGGGTAGCCTTTGCCGTCTATGCGTTCATGATGGTAGTGTGCGACATCTTTAATCAGTGCTTCAAGATCGTTATAATCGTCAAGAATTTCTTTTCCAAGTGTGGTGTGCTGCCTCATGATATCGAACTCTATTCGGGTTAGGCGGGCAGGCTTGTTTAGGATATCTTCGGGGATTTTCATTTTTCCTACATCGTGAAGTATGCCGCTCATTCCGAGTAGTTCAAGCTCTTTCTCTTTCATACCTAAGAAACGACCAAAGGCAATTGTTAAGATACCGACCCGCATGCAGTGTTCAGCGGTATAGTGATCTTGGTTTTTGATTTGACTAAGCCAAAGTAAAGCATTCGCATTGGCAAGTATGCTTTTTACACAACTCGAGATAACTAACCTGGACTTCGCAATGTCAATACCATCTTCGCGCTGGATAGAGTCTAATATTTCTTCGACGTGAGTCTGTGTTTCTTCGAGCGTTAATTTAGCTCGAGGTAGTTCTTCTCTAAACTCTTTTTTCTCTCGAAAACCGGGATAATGTGTGGTGTTATCGTCTTTGCTAGAGTTATTTCCGTGATCAAGCCAGAACTCTTCATCTATCTCAATGAATACATAGTTGCAATGGGTTGTTAATAGTTCGACGTCTTCGATTGAGTTAATGGTCAGGCCCTGTAATAACACCGGAACTTCTGTCCAAGGGCGATCTAAGCGTGTTACATGCATTCCAACTTCCAAGCAGTCTGCAGGCAGCTTTACTTCAATGAGTTTGGAGCTCTTTTCATTGGTATTAAGGTATGGGGTGTTATTGTTCATTATTAATTGAGAGCTTTGCATGACCACGTAAAATTTAGACTTTCATAGTTAATGACTAATTT
>OJFV01000030.1_pt1 | contig 131464 bp, 145 predicted proteins | sample 1594391 | NCBI WGS metagenome assembly OJFV01 (sample SAMN05416856, study PRJEB24817) | seawater metagenome | isolation source: Sea water | place: Canada:Atlantic | collected 2013-11 | reverse complement strand
AGCCGTAGCTGTACCGGTTAGAAACTTTCTACGATTCATAAAAATTGTCTCCCTGCTGAGAATTATCCGATTTTGGATTATTTGGATTTGTAGACGAAGAAGTATGGCACAGAATAAGCAACTTCCTTCGCGAGTGCAATATAAGTCTAACAATTATAATGGGTTAATTATGCAAAGCTGGATGAATATAATCGCAAAGCTTAGTAATATCAGAGGGTAATAGATAAATAACATTGTCAAAAACGGGAGTCATGTTTTGACTAATAGATCAAAAATAGTAAATAGGCCCTAAAATGTCCTACAAAACTAAATATCTTTCCAGAGCCCATCTACGAGACCTTCTATCGGTTGATATTTAGCTTTGTAAGACATTTTAGAAGACTCTTTAATCCAATAACCTAGATAGACATAGTCGAGTTTTCTGATACTAGCCTGCTTGATCAACCATAAGATCATATAACTTCCAAGTCCTCGTTCCGGCAACGTTATATCAAAGAAACTATAAACAGCTGATACACCACCATGAACCCAGTCCACAATACAAGCTGATATGAGAAGGTTATCCGGCGAACGAAATTCAATAATTTCGGTGTCTAGGGGACTACTATCCACCATATCCTTGTAATCGGACCAATTCATCTCACTCATGTCTCCATCGCCATGACGGCCTTCAACATAAGGTTTAAAGAGTTCATATTGTTCTTTGGTTGCAACTGCCTTGAAGGCTTGCGCTGTTAAATCACTGTTTTTATTCCATATCCGCCGCTGTGATTTTCTCATCGAAAAATCTTTGACGCGTACACGAACGGATAAGCAGTATTCAGGACGGTTGTATTGGGGGCGATAGAGATAGGTATGACTTCGTCTGAACCCAGACTTAATCATCAAATCGTATTGAAGTACGGCTTCTTCGTGAGAAATTTCAGTAACAAGTTTGCGTTCTTCTTCTCCTTCTTTGTAGGGGCAAGGGGAAGGAGGGGTGGTGAAAAATAGCTGGGGTTTCAAAAACACCATGAACTTCAGTCGCAATATTACTAATAAGATTATTATAGATCAACGATCGTTAACCGAAAGATACCATTTGAAGAGGGCTTGCAATTACAAAAAAAACGGCAAGCCCGTCCAATTTTCATCAAGATATTTTACGTACCAGTTTGACAAAAGGCGATGTCATAAATTCAGGCAAATTCAGAACTAAAACATCAGCAAAAGTATCTAGTCCAGACTGCATCCAACGAATTGCTGGTGTCGCAAAGGACAACGCGAGAAGAGGGAGTATATGAATAGCACCCCCAACCAATAAATCAGAGAGCCAATGTGCTCCGGCTACGGCACGCGCCGTTCCACCTAGCAATGCAATCGGCAGTGCCAACCAGAAGTATTTTCTACCAATTGCAAAGTAGAAGAAAAATCCATAAATACCAGCCACAACAGCATGATTTCCAGGGAAACTGTCGTCAGCACTCACTTTTGATTCTAACCACGGCACAAGTAGGGTGAGGTCATTAAAAGGTGTGAGAACGAGCGATGGGCTGAGAGACTCATAGGATCTAAATGCATGTTTTGCGAAATAGACACCGATTACAATGGCGATACCCATGATAACCATGTGTGATATGCGTAAGGAAAGCGGCCTGCTGCGATCACTGGTTACGTACCAAATGCAGGGGATCGCCATAATCAGACCGTTTAACTTATCAAATACAGGTGTATTTACAGCTGCCCAAAAGACTTGCCAGGGTTCTCCCCAGAGAAGAGAAGCATTTACCGCGAAGAAAAACTTTTCGCTTATCTCACGCCAAAGGTCACTTGTCGGTGTCCAGATGTAGGATAAGCCAATAACGATGGCCAAGACAAATGAGAGAGCTAGTTTGTTAAGCTGCCACTGTGTTCCGATTAAATCACGCTGCATTTTACCGATTTCTTTATTTGGATCGTCAAAAATTATCGTTTGTTCTTAGCGAGTATCGTCGCAGAAGACCAGACGAAAATGTGTTTGATTTTTTATTGTTGAGGTAAGGCAAAATTATGACCGATAGCAACTTGATTAATAAATCTCAATTCATACTCATAAGTATCATGCCCATAAGTATCAAGCCCTGGTGGTATCATTCACAACAACAGTATTTGTTAAGAGATCGTGCAGGGTGCGGCGTTCATCATTAAACAACATAACAATGAGAATAAGAAAGCTGGTTGCAGGAACGGATAGGTAAAAAATTATCGTTGTTATACCAGCATGAAGTAATGTCGGAATATCACCTTCCATTGTGATCATTTTAATCCCCATAGCATTCATCCCAGGAGTGGCACCTTGTTGAGAGAGGAAATAACTATGATAAGCCAGGGGCAGAAGGGGAAGTAAAACAAAAACGATAGATGTGATCGGAGAAAGCAAACCAATTGAGATTAAAGTAAGAACAAATGCAGCAAAGCCTATTGCAAGCCCCACAACAGATAAAATAATTAAATCAATCAGGTAAGCCAGCATCCGGTTAAACGGGACGCCTTCAATATCAATTGAACTTAAATCAAGCTTGATATCGGAATGACTTTTTTTTAATCGCAGGGAAGGTAATTCATTCATTAATCACACATAGGAAGTCTTTTTCTATCTACAAGTCAGATTAGTGCGGCTCAGATGATATTGTATCCACATTTATGGTTTTGCCATCGTCTTTATTTTTTGGAAGGAACGTGGTGTCATCTTGCAACAAAATGATAGAAATTCGTCTGTTTACTTCAGCTGTCGGGTTTTCTTTGTCAAAAGGTTCTGTCGCGGCAAGACCTTCTACCGAAGCGACACGGTCAGATTTAAAGCCAGCATTGATAAGGGCGCGCCGACTTGCATTTGCCCTCTCAGCGGACAATTCCCAGTTCGTGTACCCATTTGAAGTACTATAGGGCGTTGCATCTGTGTGACCTTTAATTGCAATTTTTTGATCGATATCTCCAATAGCATCAGCGACAAGCGCTAACAGTTTTTCTGTATGTGCCATCATATTGGAATTACCGGAAGGAAACATTGAAGTGCCGTGTTGATCGACAAGCTGGATACGCAATCCATCAGGGGTCTGATCAATCAGAAGGTTTTCTTCAAGACCCGCGAGATCAGGATTTGCTGCAATCGCGGTTTTAAGAGCAACCGCAGTTTCTTCAAACTGTTTTTGCTCTTGTTCGCGGCGAAACTCTTCCAATTGCTCTTCGTCAGCTTTCCCTTCGCCTTTTAAAGGATCTTTTTCCGCATCGGGATCTATCTCTTCACTTTCCTCTTCAGGGGGAAGTTGCATCTGAACCCCGATACTAGAAAATTGGGATACAAGCGCACCTTTACTTGAGATCGATTGCCCTCCGAGAAGTCCATCAGATCCACTTGTTGACTTGGAAATATTTGAGGAGGGAGCAAAATAATCAGCAATACCGAGTTTCTGTTCTTCAGTTGTTGCATTCAAAAGCCACAACAGAAGAAAGAAGGCCATCATTGCGGTCACAAAGTCAGCATAGGCCACCTTCCAGGCACCACCGTGAGCAGCGTGGCCGGACTTCTTAATCCTCTTAATTATTATTTGGCCTTGCTGTTCGTCACTCATACTGGCTTTCCAGGATCACTTGTTTGTCACTAAACTATAGAATAATCATGTTAAAAATATGATTTTGAATGATCTTTGATTTGATTTAACCTGGAGCGGGCAACTCATTGGCAGCTTCTTCGAGTTCATAAAAACTCGGCCGCACGTGAGACATCAAGGTTTTCCGCGCATATTCAACAGATACAGTTGGCGCATTACCTGCCATATGAGCAAGGATTCCAGCTTTCAAACATTCGTAATATCGGGCATCTTCTTCTGTTACTTTTGCGTAGGCCGATGCCATTGGAGCGACAAAACCATAGGACATCAAAATACCAAAAAAGGTTCCCACAAGGGCTGCACCAATCAACTTACCCAATATTTCTGGGGGCTCACTAATAGATCCCATGGTATGGATTACACCAAGAACAGCAGCAACAATACCAAGAGCAGGCAACCCTTCACCAAGCCCCGCAAGCGCAGCCTCTACGTTGTGTTCTTCCATATGGTGTACTTCTAGCTCTTGATCCATCAAAGCCTCTACTTCATGTGGCACATCCGCACCAAGGCTCATCATACGAAGATAATCGCAGACAAAAGCGACAGCATGATGATCACCATGAAATTTTGGAAATTGAGAAAAAAGAGCTGATTCTTCAGGATTTTCAACATGCGCTTCCAAGGCCAACATCCCTTTGGTCTTCGCAAGTTTAAATATCTGATATTGAAGACAAAGGACTTCGAGAAAATCTTCTTTTTTATAAGCAGGGCCTTTAATCATTCTGCCCACAGAGCCACCCATGCTTTTGAGCGATACTTTAGAATTGGCAGTGATCGTTGCCCCAATACCGGCCCCAAGAATAATTACAAACTCAAAAGGCTGCCAAAGAACACCAACATGTCCACCACCTCCCATATAGCCACCAAGAACTGCAGCGATAACAATGATGATGCCTGCAATAACTGTCATGATTTAAATTCGATTCCTGTTAAAAACCCTATTTTTGCATAATCTTCGAATAAGGTTAACAAGTCGTAATTATCTGAAGGATATGGTTAAATATTCCTTGAATTTTATCTAAATAGCTATTTTGTCAAGTTACACGACGACGCTTTCTTAAAATCTTTGGAAGCACCTCAACCATTAAAATAGCGCTTAGCAACATGGCACAACCGATCATCTCAATACTGCCAATTCGTTCTTGAAGGAAAATGGCGCCTGCAATGGCTGCAAAAACAGTTTCAAGGCTCAAGATTAAAGCTGCGTCAGTTGGCAGCGTATGAGACTGCCCCACGACTTGAAGCGTAAAAGCAATACCAACAGAGAAAAAACCTGCATAAGCAATGAACCAGGCTGCAGAAAGCAAGGCATCAATGGAGACTGTTTCCACTGAAACTGCCCATAGAGTAGAGATAAGGGTTACAACTGCAAATTGGATTGCTGCAACCGTTAAAGGCATGGATGTTTTGGATGCAATAACACCAACAAGAAGAACGTGTAATCCCCAGAAAACAGATGATGTCAGTACTAAAGCATCTCCATAACCAAGCTCAAGGGAACTATCAACACCACTTATCAAAGTTGTACCAGCAAGTGAAAAAGCCACGGCAATCCAAATCACCCAGTGAGGATTTTTCCGAAAAATTATTAATCCAAGCAAAGGAACCATGGGAACGTACATGGCCGTTAAAAACCCAGCATTTGTAACAGTTGTATGGATGATACCTATCTGCTGAACAATGGTTCCAACAAAAAGAACAATACCAATTAGTACCATTAAGGATAAATCTTTATTTGAAAGTGGCCGTTGGTTTAAATGACGAGAAAGAGATTTTTTTCTATTCCACTCTCTTATAGCCAAGGGGACAACAATGATCAGCCCGAGAAAAAAACGTGCGGCGGTAAAGGTCATAGGACCGATTAAATCCATGGATACTTGTTGAACAACAAAAGTTGATCCCCAAATAATTGCGGAGATAAGCAACAGTATATTTGCCTGCAACCGAGACATGACTTTTACCCTGTAGTAGCAGAAAATTGGATACAATTTGTTAGATTTCTCATATCCAGTTCTGAGAAAGAGAACAAGGATAGTTTATCTTTTGGAAAATTTTGGCGGAATTAGCAAAAATAGCACAGGCTTAACAGTCGCTTTCAGGATAATTTTAGACTTTGATGTTATAAATTTATGTGGGAATAAATATTGTGTTGTTTTTTAATCTGCATTCTCTAGTGTGCCGGTAAAAGGTTGTAGCAAAACAACATAAAATCTTGGGAATAGTACTGGAAATGGCTTTTAACTCTGGTGAGTTTAGAAAAGTACTCGGTAGCTTTGCAACGGGTGTGACGATTGTAACGACACGAGATAAAAGGGGCGTTCCTCATGGATTGACGGCGAACTCTTTTTCCTCTGTATCGCTGGATCCTCCGTTGGTTCTCTTTTGTATTGATAAGCGCTCAAATTGCCTTCCCGCCTTTCAAGAAGGCGAAGGGTTTGCAATCAATGTCCTAACCGATATTCAAAAAGACATTTCTGACCGCTTTGCTTTTTCTGAAGAGCGGTGGGACGGCGTAAAAACGACGTCTCTCGTGACAGGCGTGCCGGTATTGGAAGACTGCCTTGCGAATTTAGACTGTTCTATGCACGCCCAATTCGATGCTGGAGACCATATTATCGTCGTCGGTAAGGTCGAGGATATCCTTGTTAAAGAAGAAGGCGATCCCTTGCTCTATTTCCGTGGGATGTATCGTGGCGTCCATATCGAATAGGTATAGGTCTTCATAAGACACCAAATAAAAGGGCTCGGTGCCCCTTTATTTATACGCAATCAGCTTAGGGCAAAGCTCAAATCGTTTATTAAATCATCAACATCTTCAACACCGACCGACAACCTAACCAGATTATCAGTGATACCAATGGCGGCTCTATGCTCAGCCGCTACTGCTGCGTGGGTCATACTGGCAGGGTGTTCGACCAAACTTTCAACACCACCAAGACTTACTGCCAGTGCAAAAAGTTCAACGCGCTCTAAGAAGCGTTTGGTTTGCTCTAAACCTCCCTTCACAGTGAAGGTCACAATACCACCGCCAGCTTTCATTTGCCTTTTGTGCAACTCATACTGCGGATGACTGGGGAGGCCTGGATACCAGACTTCCTCAATACCTTCTTGTTTTTGCAAGAAGGTTGCGATTTCCAGTGCGTTGGAACAATGACGTTCCATGCGCAAGGCAAGTGTTTTAAGTCCACGCAAGGCAAGGAAGGAATCAAAAGGCCCTTGAATAGCCCCCAAGGCATTTTGCAAATACTTAATTCGATCGCACAAATCTGGATTTTCTCCAACAACCAGAATGCCGCCAATGATATCGGAATGCCCATTTAGATACTTCGTCGCTGAGTGCATGACGATATCAATGCCCAATTCTAATGGTCTCTGCACCCACGGGGAACAAAAGGTGTTATCAACACAAGTAAGAATGCCCTTACTTTTTGCGATCTTTGCAATGGCCTCTAAATCTACCAATTGCAATAGGGGGTTCGTTGGCGTCTCAATCCAGATCATTTTTGTTTCTGGTCGGATAGCATTCTCAAATGCCTCAAGGCTTGTGAGATCAACAAATTCAATATCTAACCCCGCAGAACGAGGGCGAACATCTTTAAATAATCTGTGTGTTCCGCCGTACAGATCGTGCATGGCAATCACGTGAGAGCCACTATCCAACAAATCCAATGCCGTGCTAATAGCGGCGAGGCCTGAGGCAAATGCAAGACCGAGCGTCCCGCTCTCTAAATCAGCGATACAACGTTCGTAAGCCTGTCGGGTTGGGTTATCGGTACGGCTATACATGTAGCCTTTGTTTACACCCAAACCATCTTGCACATAGGTAGAGGTCGCATAGATTGGTTGCATGATTGCCCCTGTAGATGGGTCAGGGTGTTGTCCTGCATGGATTGTGCGAGTAGCGAAGGATAGACGATTTGAACGATGAAGCTTATTCGGCATTTAAGGTGTTCTCGCTATTTATTGTTTTAACCTTTTAACGATGTCAAACACTGCCTTGTTCGGAAATTCATTACAAGCTTTAAGGGTTTGTTCAATCACGTATTCAATTTCATCTGGTTCCGCGATTGGTCTCTCATTTATACCGGAGATATAACCATCAAGCCAAAAAGCAAAACTTGCCAAGTCATCTTCTTCTTCGACATCAATACACTGTATTTCTCTCATGTCAGGTTCGGCTGAAAGAGCTGACTTAACATTGAATGTAAAGACGAGAGTAGTAACAAGAAGGAAGTCAACCAAGTAGTGTCGCATGAGATATCTTTCTAAATTATTCTTTAGATATATCCCTATAATTCGTTAAGCTGACAGGTACCTGATAAGGTAATTTGAAACAATACGACTATAAAAATAGTTCAGGTAAAACTTCAAATTTTCCCACTAACAAATTAATTTATATAAATAGTTACAAGAACGACTTGATAATACTCGGTTACTGATTTCACCTTCTACGAGCTTTTCAATAATTTCATTTACATGATCACTGTCGCGCGTTTCGACCCGGCGGCTGAACATCTGTGTCGCTTTCATGTGCGCTCAGGTCGGTGAACTGTATGTCCTCCAAGGTACTCCTGTCGTTTAATTCTTGAAACAGTGAAAAATTATTAATGGATGGGGCAGTAATCAATGCAAGAGGTCAGTAAAAGGTCAGGACGTGCAGGGGGGCGCAATGCCCGCCGCGCAACGCGAGAAGCGACAGATTTCAGCATGTTGCCAGGGCTACTCAGGTCCTTACCGTTGTGCGAGGTCATGGATGAAGAGCAGGTCCACCGCATAGATGACGCTTCAATGTCGATCCTTGAGAATGTCGGCATTGTCTTTCGTGACCCCATCGCTTTAGAAGATTGGCGCCGTGTTGGAGCCGATGTGCGGGGAGAAGTTGTTCATCTTGATCGCCATTTGATCCGTGAGTTGATCAAAACCATCCCTTCTGATTTCACGTATCATGCCCGCAACCCGGACAGGAATGTACGCCTTGGTGGAAAACACTCAATGTTCATCCCGATGACGGGGGCGCCCTATCTGCGTGACCTCGACGACGTACGCCGCAATCCCACGCTCGATGATTTGGCAAACTTCCACAAGCTAGCGCATATGCTACCAGCACTGCACTCATCGGCGCATCACATCGTGGAGCCGTATGATCATGCCATCAGTCATCGGCACCTGCGCATCACCTATTCGTCAATGAAGTATTCAGACAAGACCTTCATGGGTATGACCACCAGTCCCAAGAACGCCGAGGACGCGCTGGACATGTGCGCGATCCTCTTTGGCGCGGATTTCATCGACAGTCACCCGGTCGTGACTGGCAACTGCAACGCAAACTCGCCGTTGGTCTGGGACGAAACCATGCTTGGCGCGATGCGTGCTTTCAACCGTCGGAATCAGCCAGTTCTCTGCTCTCCTTTTGTGCTTGGGGCCGCGAATACACCGGCGTCAGTGGCGCCGACTGTCGCGCAGTTGAATGCAGAGGCGTTGAGCGCGCTTGCCTACACGCAGGTTATCCGCAAAGGCTGTCCCGTGATTTACGGTCACTACCTTGCGACTGTGTCGATGAAGTCCGGTGCACCTATGGCAGGCACACCAGAAATTAGCCTCATGAACTTCATGATCGGCCAAATGGCGCGGTTTTATGGCATCCCCTGGCGGACATCGAGCGCACTTGGCGGGGCCAAAACCTTTGATGCGCAGGCAGGATATGAGAGCGCCACCACGCTGTCAGCGGTTATGCACTCTGGTGCCAATTACATTTGGCATTCGGCAGGCTGGAATGAAGCCGGAATGTCCTGCTCTACCGCCAAATTCATCGTGGATGCCGAGCAATGTGCGATGGCCTATCGCATGGCGGAGGGTGTCCGTTGGGATGATTTCGACGCCGGGCTGGCCGCTGTCGCTGATGTCGGGCCCGGAGGGCATTATCTTGGACATCCGCACACGCTAGAAAATTTCGAGCGAGCGTTCTTCATGCCGGATATGTTCGACAATAATTCGATCGAACAATGGCAGGCAGAAGGCAGTGTGGAGATCACGGAACGTGCGCTTAAACGAGCCCGCAAGCTGCTCAGCGAATATCAAGAGCCAAAGTTGGATCAAGCCACTGACGAGGCACTCTTGGATTACATTGCGCGACGAGAGCGCGAAATCCCAGAGGCTGAAGCCTTGAACCAGGATTATTGAAGACGGAATATTACATGAAAAACGATCCACTTCTCGAGCCGTTTCAGTTGCGCCACTTGACCCTCCGCAACCGTATTATAAGCACGGCGCACGCTCCGTCTTATGAAGAAGGCGGGCATCCTCGCGACCGGTATCGGCTCTATCACGAGGAAAAAGCTAAAGGCGGGATCGGCCTGACCATCATCGGCGGGTCGACCAACATAGCACCCGATAGCCCGTCTGTATTCGGACAGCTTTACGCAGGTGATGACAGTATAATCCCTTGGTTCCGAAAGCTGACCGACGGCGTGCGATCCCATGGCGCAGGCGTGATGTGTCAAATCACCCACATGGGACGTCGCACGGCCTGGGATGATGGGCATTGGTTGCCTGTCGTGGGCCCCTCTGGCACCCGAGAAAGGGCCCATCGTTCCTTTCCCAAAGCGATGGAACTCGAGGACATCCACCGCATTATTGGCCAGTTCGCACTGGCTGCGAAGCGCTGTCAGGATGGTGGCTTTGACGGGATAGAGCTTTTGTCCCATTCGCATCTTCTGGGACAGTTTCTCTCACCACTTATCAACACACGCGATGACAATTATGGAGGGACACTCGATAACCGATTGCGGCTTACTTTGCAGATGATTGAGGCCGTGCGCGAAGCCGTTGGGCCCGATCTGATCGTTGGGATGCGCATCACCGGAGATGAATTGCAGTCAGGTGGGCTTAACGCCGATGAATGCACCGAAATCGCCCGACGGATCGCCGCGACCGGGGCTATCGATTTTCTGAACGTATTAGCTGGGGCACCCTACGACGATCTGGGCCTTGCGGGATGGGTGCCGCCAATGGGCATGCCCGCCGCACCGCACCTGACAATTGCAGGCCGTATCCGACAAGAGGTCGATATTCCCATCTTTCACGCTGGCGGCGTCGCTGATATCGCCACAGCACGCCATGCCCTGGCTGAGGGGCATGTGGACTTGATTGGCATGACCCGGGCCCATATGGCCGATCCTTACCTTGTACAGAAACTGATCCAAGGTGATGAAGATCGCATCCGCCCCTGTGTCGGACTTGGGTATTGCGTCGATCGCGTCAACCAGGGCAAAGCCGCAGTTTGCGGGCATAACGCTGCAACCGGACGCGAAATAAAGATGCCGCAAGTAATTGCTAAAGCGACGGCTAAACGCAAGATTGTCATTGTCGGCGGCGGTCCTGCGGGGCTAGAAGCGGCTCGGATCAGTGCGACGCGTGGCCATGATGTTGTTCTGTTTGAGGCCAGTGACCGTCTCGGTGGGCAACTGAACCTCGCAGCAAAAGGCATGACACGGCGTCAGATATGGGGTGTTGCGGATTGGCTGATCCAAGAGGCCACACATTTGGGCATCGATGTGCGATCGAATGTTTATGCTGGGGTTGATGATGTAATTGCAGAAGGCCCTAACGTTGTCATTGTCGCGACGGGTGGATGGCCTGAAGGTCTGTCAATTCCGGGTGGGGATCTAATCACTTCAAGTTGGGACGTCTTAAGTGGTGAGGCGCGACTGTCTGGGGAAGTTTTGTTGTTTGATGAAGTTGGAGATCATGCCGCCGCAGTCTGTGCTGAATTTATGGCCCGTGTCGGCATCCACGTTGATATGATCACCCCTGACCGCGCAATTGTCCATGATCTTGGGCCGACGAATTCCGCCGTCGTGCTGCGTGATCTGGCCAAGTTGGGGGTTACGTTTGAATGCCTTCACGACATTGCAAAGGTAAAACAAGTCGGAAACCGTCGACAGGTCTCGCTGCGCCATGTCCTAACAGGCGAGATATCGATGCGCGAAGTGGATCATGTCGTCGTTGAAAACGGGGTGACGCCCATGGATCAAATATACTATGACCTCAAAGCAAATTCTCGCAATCTTGGTCAGGTGAACCACGCTGATATGATTGCTGGCCGATATTCATTTTATGACACTAACCCTGAGGGCTCGTACATGCTTGCACGATTAGGAGATGCCGTTTCTGGGCGAAATATCCACGCGGCCCTTTATGATGCCCTGCGGATCTGCAAGGATATCTAACTAGCCGCATTCGATTTCGCACAGGAGACCAGTTTGGACGAAACGCGCAAAAAAACGCCAGAACATTTTCTGTTCCTGTTGGTCGAGAATTTCTCGCACCTCGCGTTTTCCTGTGCAGTCGAACCTCTTCGAATTGCAAATTTTGTCGCCAAGGCAGACCTCTACAATTGGTCCTTTGCCTCAGAAGACGGTGCCTTTGCCCACGCTTCTAATGGCTCTGAAACGCGGGTGTCACATGCGTTCAAAGATCACGCACGTGCGGATTATATGTTTGTGCTCTCTGGCCTTGGTGTTCAAAGTGCGGCCACCCCAAACCTGTTGTCTGCCGTTCGCCGTGGTCACGCGCACGGCACCCGCATCGGCGCACTGTGCTCCGGTAGTTATATTTTGGCAGAGGCTGGCCTGCTTGATCACCAACAAGCCGCGATCCATTGGGACTATCACGACAGCTTCATGGAAGAGTTTCCGCTGGTGAACTTGAGCCGTAGTGTTTTTGTCGTTGAGGAACCGATCATAACGGCTTCAGGTGGAACCGCGACCGCAGATCTCATGCTATATCTTATAGAGAAACGGCATGGTGAAGATCTGGCGACTGAAGTTGCAGATCATATGGTTTATAACGCCGTGCGGGATGTCGGCGCTACGCAACGCGTTTCGCTGCAGTCGCGCCATGGCGCGCGGAACCAACATCTGACCCAGGCCATCCAATTGATGTCCAAAAGCATCGACGCCCCCCTTACTCCGTCAGTCATCGCGCTAGAAATTGGCATATCCTCTCGCCAGTTGGAGCGCTTGTTCGGACGTTATCTGAATTGCTCCCCAAAGAAATATTTTGTGGATATGCGGCTCCAAAAAGCACGGCGGCTTTTGGTCCAAACAGATATGTCCGTCACCGAAATCGCTTATGCCACGGGGTTCAACTCCCCAACGCATTTCTCCACGTCCTACCGGGTGCACTTTGGGGTCTCTCCCAGCAATCAAAAAAGCAAGATTTGATATCCACCCGCAGGAAACGTGAAGCTCTCTCAAACAAAATTAAAAAGAGAAAATTAATCGCAAGACCGACTTGATAAAACCCGGCTGTTGATTCCACCTTCTTCAAGCTTTTCAACGATTTCATTTACATGATTACTGTCTCGCGTTTCGATGATGAAATCGATTTCAACCATCTTTGCGGGCACATCATAGAATTGACGTTGATGCATAACGTCGATGATGTTGCCGCGGGATTTCCCTATGATGTTTGAGATCTTGGCAAGAAGTCCCGGCTGATCAACCATTTCTGTCCGCAAGCGAACCAAGCGTCCATCACGCATGAGGCCACGCATTAAAAGACCAGATAACATGCGAGCATCTATATTGCCGCCACAGATGACTGTCGCAATTTTCTTGCCCTTAAATTTCTCAGGATTATTCAAGATTGCCGCGACACCTGTGGCTCCTGCACCTTCAGAAACAACCTTTTGTTCTTCAACCAAGGTCAAGATTGCAGTTTCGATCTGGCTTTCATCGACCAAGAAAATTTCATCAACCAGTTTATCGATAATTTCCCGGGTAATTTTTCCAGGCTCTTTTACCGCAATACCGTCGGCCATCGTAGAGCCACCAGAGGTCGCGGGTTGATGCTTTAGGGTCTGAGACATTGATGGGAAGAGGTTTGCCTCTACACCATACAGTTTAATCTTAGGGTTGATAGCTTCGGCTGCAAGAGAAATACCAGATAGAATACCACCGCCACCGATAGGAACAATAATAGCATCAAGGTCAGGTTGTTCTTCTAACATTTCCAAACCAATGGTCCCTTGGCCTGCAATGACATATTCATCGTCATAAGGATGCACAAAAGTCAGGCCATCTTTAGCAACAATTTCATCAACAACTTTGCGTGAATCATCCAGGGTTTCTCCTGAGAGGATTACCTTGGCGCCGAGAGCGCGCGTGCGTTCAATCTTACTAAAAGGGGCCGTTTCAGGCATCACGATTGTCGCCTCAATACCCAAGCGTTGGGCATGTAAAGCAACGCCTTGAGCGTGGTTGCCGGCTGACATGGCGATAACGCCTTTGGCTTTTTGCTCTTCTGTCAGGTTTTTGATCTTGTAAAGCGCACCACGATCTTTGAAAGATCCACTAAATTGCTGGCTTTCCAACTTTAAATAGAGTTCGCAGCCCAGAGTTTTAGATAAGCGTTTTGCATGAACAAAAGGTGTTCTAACGACTTCCCCGTTGATTTCATCCGCTGCTTTGCGGATATCTTCAATTGTTATTGTCACCCTATCAATCCTAATTTTGTCTTTTTTTAATTGGTTATTGTTGTCAGTTTTTTAGTTCTTTTTCGGGTACAAAACCAAACGGTGTTTTGGTTCCCGAGAAGTATCATTATCAAGCTTCACATAATTCCCGTCACGCCAACTTGACAGGAAGTTTCCGTAGAAACTCGAAAGAGGATTTCCCGACTGCCCGGTTGCTAACAGAAAGCGGGAATTGTCGAGGTTGGTCAAGTCATAAACTGCCCGATATGATGGCCCATGAATATTAGGAAATAGTTGCTGGTTGCCTTTCCTCAACGAAGGACTTCCTCGATTAATGGTATCGTGTCCGCCAGGCGAGGCTATCTCTAACTTTAACACTTGATTTAAAAGGGGTATTTTATCAAATATCGGATGTTCAAAATGAGCTTTATGAAGTTCTCCCCAATTTGGAATAGCACTTAGGTCATTTGAATTAGAAATCACTCGATCAAGCGTTTCTGTCATCTGTGCGACGCAATTCTCTTCAATTACGAGTCTTTCGCCATACTTGCACCAATTCTTAGGATTGCCTTCTATTAACGACTTTAAACGCAGGACATCAGGTGATTGAAATGAAGATGCATCGGTGGGAAGGTTCCCAAACGCCGCTCTGTTTAACCAATAGAGCCAACTATGAAACAATACCGGCTCAATCGAATTGATATCCATCTTTCCGTCCCACTTACTGAGAAGCGTTAAAACCTTTTGGGCTTCAGTATTTTGGGTCTTTGTTTGAAGGAGGAGCGGGAGCAGTTCTAGCGCTGCCAAAGACAGAGTATCCGTTTGAATTGCAAAATTGTCTTCTACAGATAATTTACCATGATCCTCAACAAGCTGGTGTATTCTTCTCGCTCGATAGGATTTTGGCCAATCCTTTGTAATTAAATAGGGGTAGTCAGGACCAACAAGTCTGTTGTTTGCTGTCACTAATTTACCCATTTCTGGATTAAGACTTTTTGGCAGTTCTCCCTGAGGAATAAAGCCCTGCCAATCATTATCACCTGTCCAACCGGGAACAGGTTGCCTTCCATCACCAGATTTTCTAACTGGAATACGTCCAGAGGCAGTCAGTGCTATGTTGCCCTTTTTATCGGCCATAACGAGTGTTTGTTGTGGGGAATGAAAATTTTTAACGGCACTTTCAAAATCTAACCAATTTTTAGATCTGTTGATATCAAACAAAGCCTGGGCTGTTTGATCATCTTTTTTAAGTGCCGCCCACTGAAGAGATAATTGATGAACTTGGTTATTTTTCTTCTGTTGTCCAATGACTGATGAAATAATAGGACCGTGCCTGCTTTTCCGAATTGTAAACTCTTCATCAGGGCCATCTTTAATCCGGATTATTTCAGTGTGTGTTTCAAAGGCCACGTACCCCTCTGGGGTCAAATACTGTTCTGGGTTATCGGGGTTAATTTTCTCTATAAAAAGATCTTGGGTGTCGCTGTGAGTGGTTGTAAAGCCCCAGGCAATATGACTGTTGTGACCAAGCACGAGAAGAGGCACCCCTGGGGATGTTGCGCCAGCCCAGGTATAGTCAGGGGTTTCTATACGTACTAAATACCATGGACCAGGAGCATCTAGGGACAGGTGAGGGTCATTAGCAAGGATCGGTCCGCCTGTTGTTGTTTTCTCTCCAGAAAGCACCCAAGCATTAGAAGCGTCCTTAGGAGCCAAAGTCCAGGGAAGGGGAAGGGGACCAGCCGGCAGTTTCGTTTGAGAAAATTCTACGTCTTTAGTATCAGGCAGTATAAGAGGGTCTTTTTTATCTTCAGGCCACAGGTTATCAACATCCTCTATAGGCATGTTATTTAACAACCTTTGCCGCAACAGCTCTCGATTAAAATTATCAGACAACTGAAGAGCCATTAGCCGTCCCCATAAAAGAGAATCACTTGGTTTCCAGGGTTCTGGTTTATAATTCAAAATGTGAAACTCAGGAGAAAGCGTCCCTGAATGGGTATCGAGATAGTCGTTAACTCCTTGGCTATAGGCTTCGAAAATGATTTTGGTTTCAGGAGGAAGTCGTTTGTAATTTTCTATAGCAAGACTTTGAAAACCAAGGGTTCTCATAAAACGATCAATGCCTAAAGTGGCTTTACCGCTGACTTCGGATAGGCGACCAGCTCCAGCGCGTCGCATAAAGTCCATGTGCCACAAACGATCTTGAGCATGCGTATACCCCAGAGCTCGATATGCATCTACTTCGTTTTTAGCCCTAATAGTAACGAGCCCATCTTCTGATCGGAGAATCTCAGTTGTCGAGTCCAGTCCCTCAAGGGCCAACTCGCCATCAAGTTGAGGCAAAGATGAACGCAACCAGATGTACCCTCCACCCCCGGTAATGATCACCAACATCAACAAGATCAAGAGAGTTAAAGCGGTAGCTTTTAATATACGGTTCATACGAACACCGCTTATAAATGGAAGGAAAAGAAGAAGGAGATTGAACCTTCTCATATGTTCCTTATGATGTCGCTTCCTTTATGAATTTCAGCAACACAAAATACCTTAGACCGTTACGACGGGGGAAATCAATATGGCCGGGCATTCATCAAAAGTCGTTATCTTCGCTGCATTGGCAGGAAACGGGTTAATCGCAATCACAAAAGCTATTGCTGCAGCCTATACAGGTAGCTCTGCAATGTTTAGTGAGGCCATCCACTCTGCTGTTGATACCGGAAATCAAGGCCTTTTGTTGTACGGTTTGCATAGGTCGGCACGCCCAGCGGATGCACGCCATCCTTACGGATATGGTCGAGAGCTTTATTTTTGGGCTTTTGTCGTCGCATTATTGGTTTTTGCTATTGGTTCAGGCGTATCGGTATACGAAGGCATACATAAAATTATCGATCCGCAACCCATCGAAAACCCAATGATTAACTTTATCGTTTTGGGCGCGGCCTTGATATTTGAAGGCGCAGCATGGTTTATCGCCTTTAAAGAATTTAATAAAAAAGTAAAAGGTCGGAACTATTTTGCAGCAGTTGCGGCAAGCAAAGACCCCTCAATCTTTGCTGTACTTTTAGAAGACACTGCAGCACTACTCGGTTTGCTGGTTGCGATAACAGGGCTAGGCTTGGGGATTTTACTGGATATCCCTGAGATGGATGGTTTGGCATCTGTTATAATCGGCATTCTCCTTGCAGCGATAGCATGGGTTCTTGCGTATGAAACCAAAGGGTTACTCATAGGCGAGGGAGCTGATCCTGAAGTTGAAACAAACATTCGACGAATCATAGCAAAACATCCAGAAGTTCTTCGGGTCAATGAGATCCTATCTCTTCAAAATGGACCTATGGATATCCTCGTTACTTTATCTTTAGACTTCAAAGACGGCATTCTTTCGCAAGAAATAGAAAACGCGATATCAAAGATGGAAAAACAAATCCGAACAGCGCAACCCGATGTACGAAAAGTCTTTGTCGAAGCACAAAGCTGGCGCGCTCATAACCGAGCAGCAAATAGTAATTAACCTGGATTGCATACGATAAAATTAGATTAATGTACGATCGTAATAGACTGTAATTTATACAAATCACTATATTTCACTTATAAGCCAATCCCGAAAGGTAACGGCTGCAGATTTGGCTGGATGAGCAAGAGGGCTAAACAAATAATAATGTTGCAGCCCTTCTACTCTTAGCTCCTCAAGACACGGAACAAGGCCATGGGTCTTCATCAATGCGTCACTAATGGGCGAGCGTCCCAAAGCTATACCATAGCCAGCTGCGGCCATGGCCATCGCTGTAACGGTGTTATCTGTAAAACTATAAGCAACATCCGATAGATCACTCTCTACACATTCTCTTAAAACCTGTAACCATCCACTTTGATGCGTCGAGACTTCAATAAGACGATGTTTAAGAATATCCTCTGGGGTATGAATACGATCTGCTATTTCAGGGCAGGCGATGGGTAACACGGTTTCGCCAAATAAACGCTCTGCGTTATCAGGAAAATCTGTGGCTGATCCAAAAGCAATTTGTAGATCGGGTCTTTGACGTAAAAAGTCATCGGGTGTATTTCCACACGTAATTTGTAGGTGAATATGTGGGTGAAGTTCTTCGAAACGAGACAATTTTTCAGGTAACCAACTACAAGCGAACAAAAATAGAACTTGGATTATCAGGTGCTCAGAATCTTTAGGGCCAAAAAGAGCTGCGGCGCTAGATTCCATTGAGGATAAAGATTGTTGAACGATAGGTAAAAACGCACGTCCTTCGTTGGTTAAAGTGACATGATGAGCGCCACGGGTGAACAAAGCTTTGCCCAGATAACCCTCCAAGGCTTTGATCTGTTGGCTTACAGCAGGCGGGCTCATATTCAAAAGCTTTGCGGCATGTGCAAAGCTTTCTGTTCGAGCTGCCGTTTCGAAAACTCGAACCCAATTGAGTGATGGTATACGTCTAAAGGTCATGATTGAGGATAAGCTCAGCTTTTGCTGAAATGCAATAATTATTACTTTCTTTGTTTTTTCAATTTGTTGAAATAGTAACAAGCCTGATTGGGGAGTTATGACAGATGGCAAAAAAACTAACAAACGAACAAATAGAACAGTACAATCGAGATGGATACCTTATGCCACTCGATCTCTTTTCAACAAATGAAGCTCAAGATATCAGAGATCATATTGAAGGCCTTGAAACCATTCACAACCAAGGGGTTGCGGGCAATGCATTGAATCAATTTTTTCGTATAAACGGGCAGGTCGCCATTCCCTTTATGGCGGAAATTGCAAAAACACCTGCTCTTCTTGATGCTGTCGAAGATATTCTTGGGCCAGATCTTATGGTTTGGTCATGTGAGTTGTTTATCAAAGAATCTGGTGCGGAAAAAGTAGTGAGTTGGCATCAAGATTTAACCTATTGGGGCCTAGGAGAAACGGATGACGAAGTTACAGCTTGGATTGCCTTTTCTGACGTATCGAAACAAGCTGGTTGTATGAAGTTTATTCCCGGCTCACACAAACAAAGCATTGTTCCCCATAGCGATACATTTAGCGAAGACAACTTGCTATCTCGCGGCCAAGAAGTGGCCGTGGACGTTAACGAAAATGACGCTGTTTATGATGAATTAAAGCCTGGGCAAATGTCCTTGCACCACGGACGGCTGTTTCACGCATCTGGGCCCAACAAGAGTAGCGATCGTCGCATAGGTATGGCCATACGTTATGTGACACCAGATGTTCAACAGGTTATTGGGAAAAGGGATTATGCAATGTTGGTTCGGGGGGCGGACCGAAATCAAAACTGGATTAACATCGCAGCGCCCTCAACGCTGTTTGGTGACCAAGAAATGAAACTTTATAACGAAATTTTGGTAGCCCAATCGGCTGCCTTGACTGAAGGTGCGGAGCAAACCGTAAACCTTTATGCTCCTTCAAACAAAATGGCGGGTATTTAACCATGAAAACGATTAACTTCACTCAGATGAAAGACGGCACCAAGGAAGAATATGATTTTCTTGCTGACATGGAAAAACCATACCTTGCGCTAACTGCAGACAGAGTTCTGGCAGAGTTAAGAAGCCAAGGAGAAGATTCCCTTACTGGTTATAAAATCACCCGGCTGGAGCATGGCCTTCAGTCCGCGACACGCGCTTACCGAGAGGGCGCGGATATTGATTGGGTTGTTGGCGCCTTGTTACATGATGTCGGTGATGGATTGGCACCTCAAAACCATGATCGTTTTTCTGCTGAGGTAATCCGCCCCTTTGTACGCGAAGAAGTCTCTTGGGTTGTAGAACATCACGGTATCTTCCAAATGTTCTTTTACGGACACCATTATGGCTGGGATAAAAATGCCAGGGAAGAATTCAAAGATCATCCAAGCTTTCAGGCCTGCGCTGATTTTTGTGAACGTTGGGATCAAAGCTCATTTGACCCCGAATATCCTTCTGAAACCCTGGAATTCTTCACACCAATGGTAAAAGAAATCTTCTCTCGGAAAGCTTACGACCCAGAAGTTATAAAAGAAAACGTCGCAATAGGGCTTCCTGAACTTACAACGCTATAAAACTCTATGATGAAAACAGTATGAACTAAAAAGTGTTCGTATGGTTTGGCAAATATAAAGCTCCAACTCGAAATATTGTGCTGAAATCATAAAAACCTTGATGTGTCTCGAACAATTCACTTGAATACCAATGGTTGATATCAAATGTAATTTTAAGGATATCAATCATTGGAGGTGAATTATGACGGATACTTCTTCGCCAGATAAGGAGACGCCAAATGAGAGTGCCTTGTCACAGATTTCAAACACTTGGCGGGATATAGCTCAAAGTGCGGCGCGTAGTCTGGGCCTCAATCGCTCAGACACATCTGTAAGTTCTAAAAGCCTAAAACGGATGATGAGTGACTGCCTAAGCGGGCGAGGCGGCGATGTCTCTGCACGAATGCGAACAGCAGAACTGGGACGGACTTATCTGGAACTTGATTTCGATGGCAAGAAAGACTTTCTAACCCTTTTAGCAAAAGATTATTGTGCTAACGAAGACGATATTCGCGTAGCTGCAGATGAATACCTCTCGGCCAAAAATGACGCAGAACGGGTGGTCGCGGCTTATCATTTACGTCAATCATCCTCGCCCATAAGATTAAAACTATTAACTCAATTCAATGCCCTACCAAACGGGGTTAAATTTTTAGTTGATATCCGTGAAGACCTTTTAAAAATAAAGGGGAAGGATCCATATCTCGAAGCTCTTGATCGAGATATGCAACAACTCTTGAACTCTTGGTTTGATACCGGATTTCTTGATTTTGTAGAAATGACATGGAACACCTCTGCGGCACTCCTTGAAAAGTTGATCACTTATGAAGCTGTCCATCAGATCACCTCATGGGGCGACCTCAGAAACCGTCTTGATTCTGATCGACGTTGCTATGCGCTCTTTCATCCCAGGATGCCCGACGAGCCGTTAGCTTTTGTCGAAGTGGCTTTGGTCAAAGGCCTGGCAAGTAATGTACAGAAAATTTTAGATGTAGAAGCCCCCCTTGGAATTCCGAGTGATGCTGATACTGCAATTTTTTATTCCATTACAAATACCCAAACGGGTTTACGCGGGATTAGTTTTGGCGAACATTTGATTAAACAGGTTGTTCATCATCTTTCACACGAAATGCCCTGGATCAAAAACTTTGCCACACTTTCTCCTGCCCCAGGGTTCAGGTCTTGGCTTGCGGATCTTGATAGTACTTTGTTCCAAGATGGCGTTACTAAAGAGGAAATGCAGCGATTAAAATCAAGAACGGGGGCAGATGTAGCAAAAACGGCTATTTTTCTTTGCTTTCAGGATAAAGAATGGTTTCAAAACAAGGAACTTGCAGAATTACTCCGGGGTCCTTTGTCACGGCTTTGCGTCGCCTATTTTTTAGAAAAGGATTCAAAAGGGAGAGCCTTAGATCCTGTTGCACGTTTTCACTTAAAAAATGGCGCTCAGCTTAATCAGATTAATTGGTTAGGGGATACATCTGAAAAAGGCATCGCGCAGGCAAGTGGAATAATGGTGAATTACCGTTATGATCTCTCCGAAATCGAGAAAAATCATGAGCGCTTTATGAACGATGGTAGAGTAGCAATGAGCTCTCAGGTGAAAACGTACCTAAAACAACTGGGAGGGGCTCTTGGAGAAGAAAGTACTTTGCAAAAATTACGCAGAACATTTAGCAGCACTTAAATCGGGAGTTCACAAAAAGTGATATCGAGTAAGACGCTTCCTATTTTTTCCGAGAATCTGCTATCGCCTTTTCCGCCCAGGATAATAAATCATCCTCGTCATCAAGAACGTCTGCTGGAACTTCGTAATAGCTTCTGACATATACCCGACCTTTTTTGGTAAGATAGCTAAAGGGGGTACTATCTCGCTCGAGATACAAATCCAGATTACTTTTGTTCACACGAAAATAAAGCCTGTTCTTCATGATCATGCAAAACTGAGTACCATTATGTTTAAGAGAAGTGCCACCAAAAAAACGACCCAAGCTTATGTCTCCCAAAGGAGAGAGTCGCTCGAGGATATAATTGGAAAATTCACTTCTAGAATTCATTCGAATTACCTTTTGAGACAGAATTTATTAAGCCCGTTACATCTCGGTTTCATGAGATGTCTCCCCTGATAATTGTTTCTATCTCCTGATCTAATGTTAGCTCGATTTCATTTATACGAAGGCCAGCTCGTACAAAAACCAAAATCCCTTGATAGAGAATTAACAATCTGATTGAAGCTTGCTGAGGAGAAGAGTGCTTTGGTATTTGTCCCGTAGTACTACATTTCTCTATTTGCCTTTTGAACCCGGCTTCCAGCAAAGAAAATCCGGTATCTAAATCCTGAGTGATATGCCTCAAGCGATTGTTAAATTCGACGGCCGTATTCGTTAATAAACATCCGTTACTTAATCCGTCCGGTTCTTTTAACAAAGAGTGGAATAAGTCTTTTAACCCTTGCAATGGGTCTTCGGTTTTATCCAAATAAATACTAATTCGGTGCCTAACGACGTAATCGTTATAGTGGCTCAAGGCAGCATCAAAAAGCGCTTCTTTCCCACCAAACGAGTTATAGAGACTTCCAGAAGTAAGGCCTGTAGCTTTCTCTATGTCTTTTATGGAAGTGGCCTCATACCCTTTTTGACGAAAGGTGTCGGTTATGGCCGATAAGACCTTTTTTTCGTCGAAACTAAGATTTCTACCCATTTTTAAACACTTAAAATTTTATATTAATTGTTTTAAAATGAATATTACAAAATGATATTCATGTCAATAATGTAAATATACTTATTATATTTCAGTAATATAGATAACTATATTAAAAATATTTGTCCAAATAACTAGATAATTTCAATTCAAAAATTCATATACAATTTTAAGTATAATTCACCCTATATTTACAACTCAGCAATAGTATTTCAATATAAATTGAAAGAGTTTTTAAAGAGGAAAATATGTTAGGAATGCTTACAATAACGTTGGCAATTTTTCTTTTGCCTACTGTTGTTTATGTAACCAGCGATGAAAAAACGTTAGGACGTTTACCATATTTTATTCGTATGTTATTTCTTAGTTTAATTTTATGGGCACTTTTTCTTATGAACTTTGCTCAAAATATTTTAAGCAACGATCTTACCAACATATTAAAAGACCCAATGAATGATGAGTGGCTTGCAGGGAGCTGGACTCTTCTGATTGGAATAACTGTGATTATTAGTATCCAATTATGTTGGATGGTTCATCGCCTTAATCATATTGGCTGGTCAAAATGGTTAGTATTTTTAATGCTAATACCAGTAGTTCATGGCTTGCTTATTATTATTCCTGGCAAAAGAAAAACTGAGGATTATTCTGAATTTCCCCCTAACTCCATAATAAAGTAAACCGTAATAAACCAGATAGACCAGCTTATCCCCTAAAGACAACAAAAGCCCGACGATTGTTCGCCAGGCTTTTGCCGTAAAGCATACAAAGTTAGTTGTTTACTTTATTTATTAGGCTGTGGCGTTACGCGCAGGTAAGGTTTGTGGGCAACCCAACCTTTCGGGAAGCGCGCTTTTGCTTCTTCATCGCTGACACCAGGCACGATGATTACATCTTCACCGTCTTTCCAATTTACCGGTGTAGCCACTGCGTAGCCGTCAGTGAGCTGAAGAGAATCAATTACACGTAAAACCTCATCGAAATTACGTCCCGTACTTGCAGGGTAAGTGATGATCAAACGTACTTTTCTGGTGGGATCAATGATAAAAACCGAACGCACCGTCAGCGTATCGCTCGCATTTGGATGGATCATATCATAAAGCTTGGAAACACTACGATCAGCATCCGCAAGAAGCGGGAAGTTAAACGGGTGTCCTTGAGTTTCTTCGATATCACCAACCCATTTTTCGTGATCAGATAGAGGATCAACGCTCAAACCGAGAACTTTAACATTCCGCTTTTCAAATTCAGGTTTGAGCTTACCGACATACCCTAGTTCCGTTGTACAAACTGGGGTAAAGTCTTTGGGATGTGAAAACAAAACAGCCCAACTATCCCCGGCAAAATCATAAAAATTGATTGGCCCTTCCGTAGAATCTTGAGTGAAATTCGGTGCAACATCGCCTAGACGGATTGTCATGACAGCCTCCCTTAGAAGAATAAAATATAAAACGGATCATATCCGTTTGTGAGATACATTAAGAGAAAGAGATCGCTCTCTAAAAAATTATGAACTTATCTTAACGGGAAAATTCTCAGAATAATAGTCAATAACGATAATAGTGAATTGATTTTCTCAAGCCACAAAAAAGGGCATAGAATATTCTATGCCCTTGATATTTTTATATTATAGAAAGAAACTTACGACTTCAATAACCGAGCAGCATCCAAAGCAAAGTAGCTCAACACTGCGTCTGTACCCGCACGCTTGAAAGCCATGAGACTTTCCATCATCACCTTATCATGATCCAGCCACCCATTTGCCGAAGCGGCTTTGATCATCGCGTACTCTCCACTCACCTGATAGGCCATGGTTGGAACGCCAAAGGTACTTTTAATGCGATAAATTATATCCAGATAAGCGATACCTGGTTTAACCATGACCATATCAGCCCCTTGCTGAAGATCATTTTCGACCATCCGAAGGGCTTCTTCACTGTTGCCCGGGTCCATCTGGTAAGTCTTTTTATCCCCTTTGAGTGCACCCGTTGCACCAACCGCGTCTCTAAAGGGACCATAAAACGCGCTGGCGTATTTTGCGCTGTAGGACATTATTTTTGCATAGGCGTGGCCAGCTTCGTCAAGGGTTTCACGTATAGCGCCAATCCTGCCATCCATCATGTCAGAGGGACCAACGTAATCACAGCCTGCCTCTACCTGGACCAAGGCTTGTTTACAAAGTAATTCAACAGACAGGTCGTTTAAAATAACGCCGTCTTCGACAATACCGTCGTGGCCCAGAGAATTATAGGGATCGAGAGCCACGTCGCCAATCAGAGCAATATCTTTGTAATGTTTTCGAATGGACCGCGTTGCTGAACAGATTAAATTATCTGGATTATAAGCTTCGCGACAATCCTCAGTTTTTGTTTCCGGATTGTTGTAGGGGAACAAAGCAATCGCTGGAATATCCAACTCCACAGCTTCCCCAATAGCATCGATCAAGCAATCTGGGCCGTAACGTTTAACCCCAGGCATCGATGGCACTTCGGTAGAACCGTTATCTTCTTGCAAGAAAATGGGCCATATCAGGTCATCAACGGAAAGGCGGTTCTCTGCAACCAATCGACGTGTCCAGGCATCCGTACGAATACGGCGAGGGCGGACAGCGAGATCCTGCCTAAAGGTACTACTCAATGATCTACTCCTGATGAGATTCGTTTTTGCTACTTTCTCTCGAACCCTAAACAATTGCAAGTATATGGCATAACGCTATATGGGGCAGATCGTCGCAAACAAAGGAGATGAGGCAAAAAAAATTAACTAAAATACATATCAGGGTATACGAACTTAATATTATATTGATTTATCAACCAATTCTCCGAAAGTTACGATATAAGGGAGATAAATATTTAACCCCACCTTCTTCGTCCTAGGTCGATAAGATTATTACAACAGGAAAACCATTGATGAATTACCGTAACAGTCGTTGGTTTTTAGCACTGATATCAATTTTTATCGCTTTTCTTCTATCACCCGATTTATGGATAGCCCTTGTTCAAGGCTATGAAGGAGATAGCTTTTATACACTTGAGTTTCTAGAACGTGCAGGGCTCATCACGTTAACAGTCGTTTTATCCGGTCTATTATTGTTTTTAGGCACCTGCAAATCGCATTTTTTATATAACCTGAAGTCCACTATTCCTTATCAGAAGCTCTCTATCCCACTTATAGATCTTTTGGGGGCTTTTGGTCTTTTATATGTGTTCATATGGCTATCACCCCAAGCTTACTATTCTTATTATTTGCTTATTTTCAATGATCTACCTTTGCAGATTGTTATTAATGACGAGCTCAGCCTTGCTGAAATTGGGAACTTACTTTTATTAGAAGATCAACAAACCCTGTCTCAACAAGGGCAAGGTTTATTGGGGCGCGCCTTATTTTTACAAGTCGCCTTATATCGATTTGTCATTTTTGTGAATTTCGAAAATGCGAAGTAAAGGCGATAACATTAGAGTGTCATCTCAATTTCAATAAGCTGTCACAGATATGTCCTTGGCTGATAAGCGATCTCATGAGTAGACTGTCTTGTCTCGCATACACACACAGGTGGCATAATGAAAAATTATTTACGCGCTGGTGCAGGTATTTTTGCGCTCGGATTGAGCACAGTATCTGCATCAGAAGTCCAACTCCGCATTCTTGAAACAACTGATATCCATGTCAACGTTGTCGATTATGACTACTACGCAGATAAGCCCTCCGTTGCCGTCGGTTTGGCGCGAACTGCGACATTGATAAAACAGGCCCGAAGCGAAGTTAAAAACTCTATTCTTATTGATAATGGAGACTTTATTCAGGGCAATCCGCTTGGCGATTACATGGCCAAAGAACGTGGGTTAAAAAAAGGTGATGTTCATCCGGTCTTTAAAGCGATGAATTTATTAAAATATGATGTTGGTAATCTAGGAAATCATGAGTTCAATTACGGATTGGATTTTTTAAACGAAAGCCTGAACGACGCGAACTTCCCTTATGTGTCCTCAAATATATACCTGGACGATGGCGATACAAACTCTGCCAATGATGCACCAATGTTTGATCCGTACGTTATTTTAGACCGCACTGTGGTTGATGATAAAGGACAAAAGCATTCGGTTAAAATTGGTGTCATCGGTTTTGTCCCGCCACAAATCACGCAATGGGATGAAGTTAACCTCAAGGGCAAAGCGATCACCCACGATATTGTCGAAACTGCCAAGCGTTATATTCCTGAAATGAGAGAGCAGGGGGCTGATGTGGTTATCGCGGTTCCCCATTCAGGCTTGAGCGTAGAAACGGCCAAAGGCCGTGATGAAAACGCAACCTATTACCTGTCAAAGGTTGAAGGTCTGGATGCAATCCTCTTTGGGCATGCTCATAAGGTATTTCCATCGGATGCCTATGCTGATTTAGACGGCGTCGATGTTGCCAAGGGAACCATAAATGGCGTTGCCGCTACAATGCCCGGTTTCTGGGGTAGCCATCTTGGGCTTGTCGATCTAAAGCTGGATGTTGACAGCAATGGTAAGTGGACTGTCCTTGACGGAACAGGTTCGACGCGTGGCATTTATAAACGCGATGGCCGTAAAAAGATTGCTCTTGTCGATGCCGATCAAAAGATCGTTGACGCAGTAAAGGATGAACACGCGGAAACGATTTCCTTTATGCGTAAAGCTGTCGGCCAGACTGGCGCCCCAATAAACTCATTCTTTGCGCTGGTACAAGACGATCCATCTATCCAAATTGTGACAAACGCCCAAAAATGGTACGTTGAAAAGTTGATTTTAGGAACAGAATACGAAGGCATACCTGCTCTATCCGCCGGTGCTCCCTTCAAAGCAGGTGGACGCGGTGGCGCAGACTATTACACCAATATACCAGCGGGTGAAATTGCCCTTAAAAACGTTGCAGATCTCTATATTTATCCCAATACACTTCGTGCAGTACTGCTGAACGGCGCGCAGGTTCGTGAATGGTTAGAGATGTCAGCAGGGGCCTTTAATCAAATAGATAACAACAAATCAGAAGAGCAACAGCTGCTTAACGATGACTTTCCGTCATACAACTTCGATGTCATCGATGGCGTCGAGTATGTCGTCAATCTGACCCAACCTGCACGATACAATAAACAAGGTGATATCATTAACCCTGATAGCCACCGTATCATCGACATGACCTATCAAGGCAAACCCCTAGATATGTCAGCCCAATTCATCATTGCGACCAATAACTACCGCGCCCATGGTGGCGGGAATTTCCCCGGTCTTGACGGGTCTACAGTCATTATTCAGGCACCAGATGAAAACAGAACTGTCCTGGCTAATTACATCTTTGATCAAAAGAAAATTGATCCAAGCGCCGACAGTAACTGGCATTTTGGCGCCATAGAAGGAAACATCAAAGTAACCTTTGAAACCACACCCGCAGCCAAAGACATTCTGGCTGAGAAAGATGCCATAAGTTACTTGGGTGAAGGCAAAGACGGCTTTGCAAAATACCAGGTTTCTTTTAAGTAAGGACACTTAATTTTATATCACGAGAAAAGGGGACCGCTTATGGCCCCCTTTTTTATTTGAAACTGGCTCAGCTAACCGTTAGATGCTTCGAGGGCTTGGCTGAGATCTGCAAGGATATCATCGATGTGTTCGATGCCAATTGAAAGTCGGACATAACTGTCTGAAATTCCGGTCAATGCTTGTTCTTCTGCGTTAAGCTGGGAGTGTGTTGTCGAGGCAGGGTGGATTGCAAGGCTACGCGCATCACCAATGTTTGCCACATGGTAGAACATTTTCAAGCTATTAATGAATTTACGACCTGCATCCAAACCACCCTTAAGCTCAAAGCCAAGTAGGCCGCCATAACCGTCCTTTAGATAGGTATCGGCAAGTTCACGCTCTCTTCCAACGGCAAGACTTGGATGGGTAACTGTTTCTACAGACGGATGTTTGCTTAGAAATTCAGCCACGGCTGTTGCATTTCGACAATGTTCTCTCATACGCAGAGGCAGTGTTTCCATGCCTTGAATGAACTGGAACGCGTTCATTGGGGACATTGCGGAACCAAGATCACGCAATAAAACAACACGGGCGCGAATGATATAGGCAATGGGGCCAAGCGGCTTAACGGCTTCGGTCCAAACTGCTCCGTGATAGCTTGGATCTGGTTGCGTAAGAAGGGGAAAACGCTCCGCATTAGCTTCCCAATCAAAGTTACCACCATCTACGATCATGCCGCCGATTGATGTGCCATGACCACCAATGTATTTGGTTGTAGAATATACAACAACATGAGCTCCATGGGCGATTGGGCGACACAAAATGGGGGCCGCTGTATTATCCATAATCAAAGGCACGCCAACCTCGTTACCAATATTGGCAACTTCTTTTATTGGGAAAACACGAAGACGCGGGTTTGGCAGGGTTTCAGCGTAATAAGCTTTTGTATTTTCGTCGGTAGCGTGACGGAAATTCTCTGGATCAGATGGATCGACAAAACGAACCTCTATCCCCATGTTGGGAAGTGTGTTGGCAAAGAGATTGTATGTGCCACCATAAAGTTCTGTGGAACTTACGATGTTATCACCCGCTTTTGCTACATTTTGAATTGCAAGTGTACTTGCCGCTTGCCCGGAACTTACCGCCAAAGAGGCAGCCCCACCTTCAAGAGCTGTAATCCGATCTTCCAATACGGCAGTCGTCGGGTTCATTATCCGGGTATATATATTGCCAAATTCTTTGAGAGCAAAAAGGTTTGCAGCATGTTCAGCACTATCAAACTGATAAGAAGTCGTCTGGTAGATAGGAACAGCAACAGCACCTGTTTGAGGGTCGTTTCGATAACCTGCGTGCAAGACGAGAGTTTCAGGATTTTTTGTCTCAATTGTCATGGCTTCACCCGTTTAAATGTGGTTCCCTTTTGGGAAAGATATTCGAATTACGTCGTTTTCGACTGAATTGAACGGGCATAAAAAAAACGCCGCAGCATAGTTGGGCGATTCCCCTCTATTTAGCTGCATTTTTTAAGCGCCCGCAATTTGAGTAACAAATCAGCGCTGAATACCCTCACTTTAGGAGCGGTATACAATCTGAGCAAGTAGAAATGAAGGCCCTTTCATCTTTTTGTTCAAAAATATCGTACAATTTCAACGTATTTGTTCAATATTTTATGGATAACTAGATTCTCGGCTAATCCGCCGTTAACTCAGATACTTAGCTATCTAATTGTATTTGTTTAATAAGTTTTTCAAATTTTACAAATTTACAATAAAGTTTACAATTTAGCTATTCTGAAGCTTGTCGATAGCCTGTTTTGCTTGGCGCTTTTGATCTGCGCCTTTAGTGTAATGCGTCACCATATCGAAAGACTTGTGGCCAGTGATCGACATGATTTGTCTTTCTGTGCATCCAGCCTCTGCGAGGGCGACAGCAGCCGATTTTCTTAATCCATGAAAATGGAGATCTTGAGGAAGTTTTAACTCCTTGATTCTATCTGTAAGTAGCTGCCTGAAGTGACTCGCTAGATATTGTTTTCCGTTTTTACGTGACAAAATATAGGTATCTGAAGAATTTTTGGTAATATTGTCTAATGTCTCGATCAGCGTTGTATGACAAGGAATGTGAAGCTCTGTACCTGTCTTCATTTGTTTAACAAAAATAAAGTTGTCTTCCAGATCATCCCATTCCATTTTTAGACAATCGGATATTCTTTGGCCTGTATAGAGCCCAAGGGTAACGCCAACGAATAAATGTTGAGGTGCGTCCTTCAAGAAGGTATTGATCTCCTTTTTTGTCCATGGGCGGTATTCACCAGTCTTAATAGACTTAATATTAAGTGCGGGATTATCTTTCCTGTACTCCATATCAACAGCAAATCTCATTAGATTATTTAATATTGCAATAATCATATTGGCGGTTGCTGGTTTGTCTGAGTATTTGGTTTGTATTTTCTTGCAATGACCTCTTGTGAGGCTTGAAATTGAGAGATCTTGGAGAGGTTTAAGTTTATCCATTTGGATAAGGTATATTCTTTTTGTGCTTTTGCTTCGCTGGGTGAACTCAGGGCTTGCTTTGTACTCAGTCATTAGTGAACCGAGAGTACCCACTTTTGCGCGTCCATATCTCGACTGTTCTTCAAGAGCTGCCATAAATTCAATAGAATTTGGATTGTCTGGAAGGCGTTTTCTACTGAAGCGGTGGTAATAGTATGTTTTGTACTTACCGTTTGGGAGCTTCTTTCTTACAGCATGTACGTGTTTGATATTAATTTGCATTAATCGGCACTCAAGAAGTCATCAACGATTGTATCTGCGCTTAATATTGTGATTGCCTCAAGATCACGCCCCTTCATAAGAGCGTCAATTTCTTCCCGATCAATGCGTGGTTCATCGTTTGGAGGAATATATTTAGGCTTGAGGTAGTTTCCATTAACCAGCCTATCTAAACTATCTTTGGAACAGTTCATATATTGCCGAGCAGTGCTGAACCTAAGATACCTGGGTACAATCATTGAGTTAGCCATTATTCACCCTTCCTCTTTTCTTTTGTATATTCACCCCATATCTTCCCGACGATCAGGCCAAGGCAGAAAAATGAAAATGCTATAGGAATTATGGTGATCATCCCGCCACCTCGAGCCCGAGCTTTTTGATAACGGCTAGAGCAATTGCTGATACATCGATATCATTGCCGCCGCTTACTATTACTTCAGTCACATCCTTTCCGCACTCGTCGACCATCTCCTTAGTCACCTTGCCTTGGTTCGGGCTGGCTTTGATTATAGCGTTTAGGACGTAATCAGCTTTATATTCTACATTAGATAAAGTTATGTAGCTGCCTCTCTTCGGCACGATCACCATTTGCGTGTCAGTCATTGGCTTTTCTCCCGGCTATGCGGAAAATAAGATCAAGCTTATCAGTGGATTTAAGGTGTCGTCCCCTTAGGCTTTCAATCTCCCGAATCTTTAAATTCAGATCTTTAATAATCTGATCCTTAGTAGGCCCAGCCAATGCGATCAATTCCTCACCCATTTTTAGAGCATCATCTTTAGATAAATAGATGCAATCCCGCTCTGACCCGTGCTTAAACAAAGTCAGTGCTATAAATTCTCCAAAAGAAGGGTTCTCATGAACATCAGAAGATAAAGTCAACCCGTCTTCGTCTAAGCATTTAACTATCATCACTCGCCCTCCGGCTTTGGTGGTAGGGGCGTGCGAAGGGCTTTGACACTATTCGGGTGAAAAACTTCAATATTTCGGTTGTGCGCAAAGCGAATGAAATCGCGACAAAAGCTTTCACATTCTCGTAAATATTCTTGGTCGTCATCACTTAATTTTTTGCCTGAACTTAAGAGCGACCCACACATTCCTTCTCTGTCCTGATAAGCGCACTCAACAAGGATACGCATAATATCTTCTAGCGAATTTTCGTATTTGTATGTCATTCGATGCCCCCCTCCGCGCCCATTTTCGCGCCGTCCTCGTTGACTTCACTGGCTTTGAGTTCTTTTGTGCTGGATAGGGCTTCTTCAAGAGTGCGACGAACACGGCTGTATGCCTCCGCCAATGGTCTTGCTAATTCTTCCGGTGTGAAGCCATCCTTGAACCTTGCGACAATAAGCTCTTCTGATAATTCGCAATGCCGTATCCGACTTTTAATGGCCCCCTCAAGCTCTTTGTTGCGGGCTTGGAGTTGGTCGCGTTCTTCTTGGATCTCTACCCGCTTCTCATAAAGAACGCCTCCGGTTCTTATGTGCTGGCTTATCCTTCCACTCAACCGCTCAATCTCCGCCTCAAGATCTTTGTTGTTCAGCCGGAATGTCTCAGCCGCATTCTTTTTAAGCTCATAAGCTTTGTGCATTTCGTGCTTGAAGAAATCAATCTCAGCCTGCTGGCTCTGGATGGTTTTTTCCTGAATTAGAACTTCTTTGCATTTATCATCAAACCGTTCTTTTAGTTCATTATCCGCAACCTCTCCGGCTGCCTGGGTGCGGGTGTTCTTTATAGGTTGCTCGCGTATTTTCTTGTCGGCATATCTAGTCGCATCAGCATAAAGGCTTTCTTGATTAAGATAGACGTCTTCAGATTCCTGTAAAAAATATTCGTAATGCGCATCCCAGCTCTTAAGCTCACTCATGGCCTTCCCCTTCCTTAAATCGAGACGGGTCCCAATCGCAATGATCGTCAGTTGCAACATGCCCGAACATCGTTGAGCAGCGCCTGAAGTGTCTGCAATCTTTGCAAGTCTTGCCTTCGGGTAGCTTCATGTCGGCTTCACTCATTTCCCGCGACCCTTTTTCTTATGAAGTAATTCCGAGATGTCAGTGCCGCACATGGGGCAATAATTGATGACAGCTCCAATTGAAGTGTGGTTGCCTGATTTAATGATGTAACCAGGTGCGTTTTCCATTTCCAGAATGCCTTGGCCGTAACGCCTATAACCTTCAGCGACTTCATCTAGGCCAGAGCAGGGAACGATAATGGTATCCTCTACAATGCATTTATTTTGAGTAGCCTTTACTTTCATTAACTGTCCCTCAGTACGTTGGCTTAATCATTCTTACGAACCCGTGTCGCGGACATTCCCATCCGCGCTCGCCGTCAGTTCTTGTTATCCGCAAGAAGCCGCTGCACCTTTGGCAACGTGGCTTACGTTTGCGGGTTTTTGTTCTTTGTTCCTGTTGAAATCCCCGTTTTTCTTCACGGGCGTCTCTTATATTTTGTCTCATGGAGATCATTGGAATTCCCCTTTAAGGAAACTGGTGGGTATTTGGCCTTTTGCTGCTGAACCTTGGCTTCAACACCCACCGTCCCCTGCGTCGTAACTCTCTAAAAAGACTTTTTCTAAGAGTTAGAACACTACCGAATGGTAGTGTTCAGCTCCTCCCCTGGACTTAGCAGCGTAGGGTTAGAGCAAAGTTCCTTTCTACTAAGAAGCTTCAATCATGGTTATGGATTTTAGGTCTTCGCCGAATGACTTCTCCATCTCGGCTTTGACCGCTTCACGAGCTTTACGTTTTTCAAGAGCATTAAGTTGAGTGATCATCTCTTGTTCTTGCTCAAGACAGCTTTCATAATTCTCAAGACTAACGCTGCCTACGATCCATTTGACCTCACCTGAGCGGTTGATATCGGGCTCTACATCTACCTCAACAACTTTGTTGGTCGTAAAGCCAAGACGAGTACTGGCAGGTACAACAATGAGCTGTCCAACTTTGACGTTTTGATCGAAAGTTTTGTAAAAAGCTGGTGTTTCGTGAATGTCTTCATACACAGCTTTAATGCCTCGAACCTCTTCATTCATTACGAAGACGGCCATTGATTTGTTTTGAATATCCATGATTATTTCTCTTTCTTAATTTGTGATATTTTGGCGGGTTTATTTACCGGGATTGGCATGTTTTCGACTGCCAGCAATGCCGTGGCTAAAGCTCTGCTTTCCTTCATTGAGCAGCTACTGATTCAGCAAGTGGGTTATTGTCATCAGGATTAGAGAAGGGGTTCTCGGGCTCTTCTTCGTTGTCTTGAGCGCGGCTATCGAATTCTTGGGCGATCTGTTTTAATTCATCCATGAGAGGGAGAAGGATCTTCCTTGCTGGCTTATCCAAGGTTTTCCAGTGCTGTTCGAGGCGCTCCATACCCATGGTGGCCACGTCTCTGGCTTCAGCCTTGATCCGATCTTCATCCAGATTGTGAGCAACACCACCAGAAACCCAGTCAGCAATGGCTTTTCCTGTTTCGATGCTTAAGAATTCACCTGGTATAATGGCTCCACCTAAGGGGTCCTTTAAGATTGGCACCATTGGATCGACTTGGTAAGGCATGTTTTTGCCGGGAAAAACTGGTTTGTGGTCAGGGCCAAGTAAAGCTGAAAAAGTAAACTCATGAATTAGTTTGTCGCCACAAATTGGAGTAAGCCCTAAAGAGACAATTTGAGCATTTTCACCAAAGCCAACTTGTTTGGAGAGGTCTTTAGCCCTAAAGCAGCAAATCACATGAAAAGGAGCTCTAAGAAGATAATTAACCGTCTTCTTATGCTCTGTTTTGGCTTGTTTCCATTTTCCTAAACCCTGCATAGGTTTGCCATTTGCCTTTTTAGACTCATCAGCCATCTGTAGGACACCGCCTTCACCTTCCCATATGTGAGACATGCTATCGATGATTACACAGCCATAACCACCATCATCTTCGAAGGCTTTTAATGCTTGGGTGTATCGTTGTGGCGTAAATGGTGGCTGAAGGTCGAGATGGTCCCATCCGTCCACCTGGTCAGAGTAGAATTCAGCACGACGGTTTTCACTGTCAATGAAGCCGATTTTACCTTCAGGGCCAACAAGGCCACGCGCTAGTTGCAGGGCGGTGAATGTTTTGCCTGAGAAACTTGGCCCCCATAAAGAGATAAGAGCAGGGATACCTTTACGTACAGCGGGTTTGATTACGAACGGCTGTACATTGGATTGATCACGATTAAACGTCATTTCAATCTCCTTAATCAAAAAGCCATAGCGGAAAGTCGTCATCCACGAAGGCCCTTGGTTGAGTTTTTGGGAGCCATGGTTTTTCTTCTCCGAAGAACTCCATGCACTGTTTGAAAAGAGCTAAGCCTGTATGAAAAGCCTTTTCCCCAGCTTGGTAATAGGCATTAGGTGACATCCCCATGCCGTGATAATTCTCAAATTCTCTAAATTCACGCGCCAAGACGTTTCGGACGCCATCGGCTTGCTGGAAAATGAAGAAAAAACGGTGTTTATCATGGTTGGCCATGGCTTCGATAAAGTCTTCTTCGACATTGCCTTGAATTTTGGTAGTACCGTCCAGAATGCCCTTTTTGACCTTCTCTAGCCCATGGAGGTAAACACAGCCTTGAATGTGATACTTGTTGTTGGCCACAGCCATAGAGACGGCTGTATCAACAGGTTTTCGAAGTGAGTTTGAAAAAGATTTCAGATCCACAATTGATTCTGGCCGTAAGTAATCAAGACGGTTCTTCATTGGAATTCCGTCTTCTTCCCAAAAAAGGGATACTTCTGAATAGCCACCGCTAAAGGAATTTGCGATACCTGGCATGGCCTCGATCGTCTTGGCAGCGATATCGATATCTTGATGCTGTTCAAATGTGAGAACTTCTTTGCCCTCAAGTTGAGTTTCAACAAAATGTTCCCAAATCAGAGCGGTATTATCATGCTCAAGTACGCGCTGTATCAGATCGTCTCGTTTACCAGCTTTCTTCAAGCCAACAGCTTCAAGCCAATCCTGCATATCTCCGACAGTAACCAGAGCATTTGGATAGTCTTCTTTGTTGGGGTTAACAGCGTAGATTTCGTTGTATGCCTCTTCACCTTCCAAAATCCGCTTATGGTAGGCACTGCCTAGTTTCATAGCAGGGGTGGTTTTGTTCTCTTTTTCTGGGTTCATCCAAGAGCGTGACCAGAAGTCCAAAGGTGACACTTGAATATCTTTGATACCTGAGACTGAGAAAGCAGGGTAAGCGTGGTATTTTTCTTCAGGCATGTTGAAGTCGATGATCATGGGGTGTTTAGACACTGGCACGTACCTCCATTCCAAATCGGAACTTTTCTGCTGCAGACATATGGCCGACGGATTGATTACAATCTTCGCAAAGTAGAGCGAGGTTGCTGAGGTGGTTTGTCCCCTCACAACTTAAGGGAACGATATGCTCAAGCGTCAGGTCTTCATCAGTTCCACAAAAGAGGCATTCCTTACCATCACGCTCAACTAACGTGTCGAAGTGCTGATTACGCTTGGCGCGTTTAATCTTCTTGTGTTTGCCGGACCATGTCTTGTTGAGAATGAAGGCTTCATATGCTGAATCTGCAACAGGGTTGAAGTTCCGATGACCTTTTTTGTTGGTGTAAACAATTCCAACACCTTCACCACAACGGAAACGAGCTAGTTCCCATTCAGTGTTAGGTTTTAAAACTTCAGCTCCAGCAGCTTTGAGCCAGTTTTGAAAGGTCTTGATATCTTTGGAGGACTTACTCATTGATCACACCTTCCATGCCTTGTGCTTGCCGAAGGATAAAAAATGGATCGTCTGATTGGGCCAAAATTGGTAAGGCAATAAACAAACCAAAACCCAAGCCAATAGCTGCAGTAATTGATATAGAAACAATCGTATTATGATGATTGCTGATAACTGAATATAAGCGGGTCATAATGAAGCACTCCCAGTACCTACGCCGAAGACGTCAGAGAAATTATCGACAAAGAGAGCTTTGAATTGATCTTCTTCTGGAGTGGCTTCTTCGCCTTCTTGAGATTTGGCGAGAGCTTTAGAATATTCTTCAGGGGTGTTGAGGATATGATCCTGAATACGACGTGCTAAGAAGTCATCATCACAACGGTAGAAATCAGCTTTTTTGTCATCATAGTTATAGACGAAGAGATAAACGGTTCCGAAGTGGATGCCTTCTCCTGAAGCCTTAACATCTACAGCGCACTCAACATCGACAGCACTGAAGCCGCCAGCCGTGAAATGATAAGTTGTTTCGTAACGTTGCATTGTTTTGCTCCATTTGTTTGATGAAAGCAGTGTTCCATAAGCGAACATTAGAGTCAATTACAAAAATGTTCGATAAAGTAAAATAAATATTGATCATACTGAAGACTCAGCGTAATTTGGCGCAAGACAAGGGATTTAACTAGTTGTGAATCGGGGGAGTTTGTGTAGGTATTACACAACTATACCTACATGTTCTCTTGGGGTTGGTTTTTACAAAAGGGTGGGATATGCACGACACGGAAAAAAAAATTAACGCATCAAAGTATTTGGTTCAGCTTATAGAAGAGCTGGCAGGCCATGGCGTTGGCTTCGATACTTCTGAAGATTTTGATGAGTTAGAGCAGTTGTGCGGAAAGCTAGATCGTGGATACCCCATATCAGAGCCTTTCAGCCCTAAGTATTTCGATATCCTTCCAAATGATGGTGTCTGGATCAGGGGCTTTGATACCAATGGTAAAACGATCTCGACTCAAGCCCTACGTATAAACGACCTTGGCGACAAAACTCTACCAGAATATTGGAGTAAGCAACTCAAGCGTTTGCACGGTGGCCAGCCTGCAAACACAGCTTGCCCAGGAGCTCATAAAATAACGGGGAGGGTGGTTTATCACGGTGAGGCGTGGTTACACAAAGACTACCAAGGGAGAGATAAAAACATCGGAGGACTGCTATTCCAGCTCGGCCTTATAACGGCACTCCTAAAGTGGACTCCAGATTTTGTCTACGGCTTTATGAAGGATGCTATCGTGAGGTCTGGGTTCCCCTTGCGCGGAGGCTACCGTCACTGTGAACCATGCGGATCCCACTGGATTGAACGTCCCAGCGTGAATCCTGATGATTGGCTGGTGTGGATGTCCCTACAAGATATTCAGTACCTTTCAAAACCACCAAGGATCTTAAAAACTGAAGAGATCCCACAAGCGTTATCCCAGAAGGAAAACGAACAGGCATAAGAAGCCTGTCGTAATGAATGACGCATTCACCGTGTTTTGGGTGGTCGAGAGGGGCTATTACCGTATGCATAAATGGCTTTTTTTCGATCACACATTCACCGTACTCGTCGGTAATAATTTTATCAAATTCCTCATCCGGCAATCCCGGCAAACCAGCGCTAGCTATCGCCCAATCATCCCCCCAAACTCTTGCGGCAAGTGATTTTTCTCCGACGTGCAAGTAAGGTGGCGTCACCCCAATTTGCTCGACAACTGACAACTGCATATGGCGCAGTATCGCCCGAACTTCATCGTCAGTCCGAATGACGCCATCGTTTTGCCTCCACCATTCAAGCCCGGCCCTAAATACAGGGCGAGTACCATTTTCCAAAACGGAGAGGGGGCGAGGTTGAATTAGGGAGATATCCATTTATGAAATTTTCTTACCCTTGAAGGGAATGACGTTTTCAGATGGGGGCTTGAGGATAGTCTGATGAGATAAGACTATATGATGCACCTCTTGCAACTGGGCAAAAGTAAGATCCTGAACGCTCGAACACTTGAATGTTTTCTTTAGAATATTATCCATCAAAACATTTATACCCATAGCTGTGATTGCATTCTCAACAACATTTTTCATTTGAGTTTCGGACGGATGCATATTTGACATAACGAGCTCTAGTAACTCGTCTAACTCACTCTTTATTACTGCCTTCATACCTATGAATGCTCCTGTATGCGCACTAGAAGTTGATATTAAAAAGAATATCAAGAGTTAAAGTTGTGTCAACACTCATGGGTAATCAGTGAGGTGATAGTCCCTTAACTAGCTAACCTTCAATTAACTGCTTTTAGTACGTCTTCAATGACTGCGGTTGTGTCGATTTCCTGCGTCTTGCGTTCAAAAATCTTAAGAGCAAGACTTACAGCTTTTGCTTTTTTGTCAGCCGGCATGTCCCAGCCTCTGGCATTTAAGGCCTCATCGAATTGTTCCGCAAAGATATCTTCTAAATTATCTTCGCTTTTCTCATCGGGAATTTCGATGGTTTTCTTCCGTTTTGTTTTACCTGCTTGAGCTTGACTTCTGGCGCGAGCCATAAGTTCTCCAGCCTTCATGCCCAGCTTAATGATGTCAGTTTCTTGAGAGCAAAATGAATCGAGCTCTTCTATCATTGAGCTAAGAGTTTCGCCTGGTAGCGCAATTCCATCAGCGTAAAGCTCCTGAAGAAACGCAATGCGCATGTCTTTGGACTGAGCCGAAGGAGGGGCTGCTGGGGAGGAGGACTTAGCCACCCCATAACCCAAGCCATTAAGAAGTTCGTCAAGGGAAATTCCAAGCAGATTAGCTGTTGGAATGAATTCGCGCGGCTGCAACAGGCGCGGACCATTAACCGTCTTGCTAACTTGAGTGTGATTAATCCCAAGAGCCGTAACGAGGTCGTTTTGGTTTTTGCCTGCATCCTGCAGTGCTGTCTTAAGCCAGGTATTTGTCATGTCCTCTAGTGTACGTAATTGGAACATCTTTGCACTCAACATAATCGAACACAAAAATCTTGACATGTGTTCCCTAATGGAACATTAATGATTTTATGAAATATGAAATCGTGACTACTCATAAAATTATTGACCTTCTAGGAGGGGTTCGCCCTGCGGCAAAAAAATTAGATTGTGGTCCTGCAACCGTAGCTAACTGGAAAAAGAAAAGTAAAATTCCTCGTTGGTGGTTGTTACCCATTGAAACCGTCGCAAATGAAAATGGCATCCCTCTGAAGCTCATAGAGGGCGCTCTTGTCTTTCAAGAAGGTCCAAAGAAATCGGGGAGTTCTTTGGCATGAGCCATAAACCTCCCATGTATTTCGTAAATCCCGGTAAAAGCATCTTCCACAGCATCTTCAGTGTTGTGATCGGATGTTTTCTCACAAGTTTTCTTCAGATCATCAAGCAAGAAAAGCAAGCGGCTCATTGTCTCGTCGATGGGCCGAATATCTCCAGCTCTGGTTTGCATAATCAGTTCTCTCTTCAGTTGCTTGTGAACATAGATATGCCACTAATGGGAATACAAAGAAATGTTAAAGGCTAAAGAAATTAACGAGGCATTGGTAACAAAACGTTTCGCAAGTGCCTTTGGGATGCATGTAGGAAGAGGGAAAGCACTAACGGTAGAACAGTTCTGCCAAATCACGGGCTTTGAAAGCAGAAGTGTTGGTGGCTGGATTAGAGGTGAATCTTCCCCTTATCTGTTTAGATTTCTTAGTATTGCAAGCGTACTACCACCACCGTTTTTAAATCAAGTTATAGAAATATCTGGATTGCATGGTGCCTATGAAACAGAGGGAACCTGCGACAGTTATATGATTCTGAGTAAAGCCGCTCACTTGGTCGCAAAGATCAGCACCGATGCAGAAGACGGCAAAATTGATCACATAGAACGATCTGAACAAGTCCCACTTGCAAGAGAGCTACATGCTTTGTTGGGGAAATTTCTCGAGAAAACAGCCTGAATTAATTTTGGTACGCCCGGTTCCGTGGCGGGTCCTTTCCCAACGTTCGCGCGTTGGTAAATAACGGACAAGGGGTCTTTGTCTAATCCCAGTAAACCAACACTTCCTGTCTTAAGGAGGTTCATGACTTTCCACCCACCGTGTCGACTTAGGGGTTAGTGAGTTTGCCCCGCCTTTTTCATATCGAGGATAAAATGAACGAAAATATCAATGCCAATGAAATGACCAGTGAGACGCTTACAGGCGACATTACAGCATGGCTTTGTGATCGGCTTAAACATCATAAGAAATCTTGGGAAGAAATGAACGAGAGTGAGCAGTCAGACGTTATCTCTTCGGCCAGTTCTGTTGCCAAAAATATGGTTCGTGAAGCTGTTGGAATTATTGCTTCCGATGGACGCCAAGTTATTGAATGCGAAGTTGAAAAAGTAGAGTTCAAAGATGGCGTTAAAGCTACATTGAAAGCTTCCAAATCTAGTGAATACCGCCACGAATTAGCAGACTCACAAGGTCAAATCGTGCTTCTCGTAGTGGCTGATGCTGAACGCTACGAAGGCGGGGATCTTCCTGAAGCTGATAAAGACGAACCAGCTCTGTTCGATAAGACTGCTCAAGGACAAGACTTGGGTGAAGAATCCCAGTTTCCGGAGTAAGCCCAATGAATGAAGCGAGGTTCACCATATACGGCGAATGTGCGTCTAAGGCTAATAGTCGAAGGCTTACATATAACAAGGGGAAACCTCGCTTCATTAAAAGTGAAAAAGCACTGACTTTCGAGCAAGAAACACGACTACAGGCACCAAGATTAAACAGGCTACTTGAAGGTGAGCTCACCGCTTCAATCAAGATCTACTACAAGAACAACAGGCCAGATCTAGATGAGAGCGTCGTTTTAGATGCCCTTCAAGACATCATTTACAAAAACGACCGCCAAGTCAGGGAAAAACACGTTTATCACGCTATCGATAAACAGAACCCCAGAGTGGAAGTTTATATCAGACCACGGGGGCAACAATGACAAATCCAACGTATGAGCTACGAGTTAGACAGGTGCGATCGCCTGTTCAGCCATCTCTTACTTCAAAATGCTCAGTTGACTTGTTTTGCGGAGGCGGCGGGGTTTCTGAAGGTCATCACAGAGCAACAGGGCAAGTAATAGATCTTGCTCTAAATCATAAGCCTTCTGCAATTAGTATGCATGAAGCAAATCACCCTACCACCAAACATTTCCTTGAAGACATTATAGAAGCCGACCCTCTCAAAATCATTGGAGATCAAGCTGTAGATACCCTCTGGCTATCTCCTGACTGTACCCATTTCTCATTTGCAAGAGGCGGTGTACCGGTCAAAAAAGATACCCGTGGCTTAGCTTGGATGGCCGTTAAATGGGTTGGGAAAATTTATAACTATAACCCAGCCCATATACCGCAGGTTATCTATCTAGAAAATGTCTCTGAGTTTGCTGACTGGAGCCGTGTTGTTGCAAAGAGAAATAAATCTCTACCTGGTAAGCCAGTCATTCTTGCTGATGGCAGTATGGCTAAAAGGGGTGACGTTACACCTTTGGATCAACAGCAAATGGTTCCAGACAGAAGTAAAAAATACAAAGGCCGCTCTTTTAGAAACTGGTGTAAGGCGTTACGCAAATACGGATACAAACTTGAAGTTCGTCGTTCTATCGTTGCTTGCGAATATGGTGCAGGAACCAGTCGGACAAGGTTACTGGTTATCGCTCGTTGTGATGGGGAAGCAATTACGTGGCCAAAGCCAACCCACGGCGCGCCTTACTCAAAAGAGGTTAAGTCAGGAAAGCTTAAGCCTTGGCCCGTGGCTGCTGATATTATTGATTGGAATGACTTAGGTAATTCAATTTTACTCACATCAGATGAAGCCAAAGAAATTCGAAAAAATGGCGGTCCAAATATAAAAAGGCCATTGGCAGATAATACGGTTAGACGCTGTATCGTTGGACTTCATAGGTTTGTAGCTAAAAACCCCAAGCCATTTATCAAGAAAATTGAAGGTCCTATTGTTTCTCCGATTATTGGTACAATTGACCAGCAGTCCAATAAGTCAGGTGTAACACCTCTTAGCGACCCCATTTCAACGATTACCCGTAAGTCCCGTCACATGTTGGTTTCACCGGTACTGGCCAAGCATTATGGTGGTGTAATTGGTTGTGATGTGAAGCAACCAATGCCGACCTTGACGGCACGGTCTACCCAAATCCAGCCCGTATGTGCTGTATTGGCTCGGGACTTTGGTAAGAGCGACGGAGCAGATATTGAAAAGCCGGTTCCAACTCTTACAGCTGGTGGAGCTGGTAAAACTCGGGTTGTCTCAGCTACCCTAGCCAAACTTTACGGGACATCAACAGCCGCCTCAATTGAAGCCCCTGTTCCAACCATAACCGCTTCAGGTAAGAACCTCATGCCTGTAGCTGCAGTAATGACCAAATATTATGGTACAGGCATCGCTCAAAAAATTGATGAGCCCATAGATACGCTGACCACTAAAGATCGCTTTGGTCTTACCTTTGCTCATTTCCAACGTGGGACAGCCGCTGAGGGAGCTGAAAGGGTTCGAGAGCTTATAGATCAAGTTCTTGGTGAGGGTGTGTGGGACGGTACTGTTACAATTGAGGGTGAGCAGTGGATAATTATCGATATCCTCACCCGCATGCTTAAACCCCGTGAGCAATACCGAGCTCAAGGGTTTCCTGAAGATTACATCATCGATCGAGGTTCGGACGGTAAACGTATCACCGCAACTGAACAAACTGCTATGTGTGGGAATTCCGTACCCCCAGATTTTGCAGCAGCTCATATCAGAGCAAACCTCCCTAAAGGATACTTTGGTGTAGGAGTGGCAGCAGAATGAGTATTCGTCCTGAAGATGATCATTACCCCACACCTGAAGAGGTAACACGCGCTCTATTATCTGTAGAACGGTTTCCCGGTGATGTATGGGAGCCTTGTTCGGGTTATGGAGGAATGGCCGCTATTATTCGTGAAGCTGGGTACACAGTTACAGCAACGACACTACTTGGAAGTCGTCACGATAGAAATGCTCCAAAACATAGGGTTATTGGCGATAGAGATTTTCTTAATGAAAAAAAACTCTTAAAGCCCAACATCGTTACCAATCCTCCATTCAATATTTCGACCGAGATTATCAATCACGCTATTGAATTAGGTGCAGACAAGATAGCTATGCTTCTTGACCTTAAGTTCCTCTCTGGAGGTGCGCGTTGGGGATATCCCGGTAATGGGCCATCCCTAATTAAAGGTCCATCTCGGTTTTATCCCATCGTAAACAGAGTGAGTTTCTACCCTGCGGATTATGAAGGGAAAAGGAATTCAACCACCCAAAACTATGCTTGGTTTATCTGGGATACCTCATGCAAAGGCCCAATGATTGAAGGTGCCAAGCTGTACACAAAAGACTTTCAAAATCTGGAGGCAGCACAGTGAAACACCTATCAGACAAACGTGAAGAGTTCTTCTCATTACCCGAAAGGAAAGCAGCATGAGCGACCAACCAGAGAAAATTCAACTTACGCCAACGCCCTATGCTGTCTTCAAGGTCTTAGTCTCCTCGGAACATGGAACGATGAACTACACTGACCTTAAAGTCGCGTCAGGTATGGGTGAGATTGCCTCTTTTCCAAAGCATATCCAAGAACTGAATGGCAAAGGGATTGTAAAGTGCTTTGGTCCCCACCGTAATCGGGTTGTGGTTCTCAATATTGATCCGTCACTTGTCGAAGAATTCCAACGCTATGCTCGTAAGACTAGTCGACACGCTAGACCCGAAGTAGGTTCAGACTACAAAAAACGGATATGTCTTTATTGCAAAGAACCCTTTCTGAGTGAGTGGGCGGGGAAAAGGATATGCCACGACTGTAAAACAACTCCAGCCTGGCAAGATCCTGACAACCCCTTCACCCCTGAAGGTGACACTGATGGTTCTGGTTTATCTGATCAAATCTGGGGGTTGTACTGATGAGTGAAAAGATAATCGTCAGGAAAAACGCATATACGGTTTTAAAGATTTTAGCAGAATCAGAAAGTGGAGAACTTCTTTATGATAAATACTGTGAGCTTTCTGGATACAAGAAAACGTCATTTGCTGCCTATATTTCGCAATTACGAAAAGGCGGAATGGTCAAAACCGAGGGAAGTTACAATAGTGGCTACAAGGTCGTTCTTATATGCAATTTTTCCGATGTCGAAATCGGTGTTGTATCTGAACCACATCGGAAACAAGAAAGTAATTCAAAACCGATAAGTGATGTCAAAATATGGAAACGTCTTCCATGCATGACTTGTAGAGAACCCTTCGACAGTGAAGGCCCCCACAACCGTATGTGTGCCACTTGCCTTAGTGCTTTAAGGACAAATGCATCACCATCTGTATATGAGCCTCTTGGAGATGGTAACGCCTTTAACATATACGATGCTTACCGAGGGCTGCGCCTATGAAAAGGCAGAAGAACCCTTGGTTTAAATTCTTTCCTACCGACTGGAGGGCTGATCCTGCTTTACGCATGTGTTCTCTCTCTGCTCGGGGTTTATGGATCGAAATGTTGTGCATAATGCACGACGCTGAGGGCTTTCTTGAAATCAACGGCATACCCGTGAATGAACGCGCTCTAGCTTCGTTGTCTGGATCATCCATTGAAGAAGTCAATGAACTACTCATTGTGCTCAAAAATGCTGGTGTTTACAGCCTCGATCGCAAAGGTCGTATCTACTCTCGACGTATTACCCGTGACGTAAAGAAAGCCCGTACAGCACAAAAGAATGGTAAAAACGGAGGCAACCCAACCCTTTCAAAACAAAGGGGAAATTCGCCGTTGGTTAAGGGTAAAAGTGAAATCTTGGATAAGGGTGAGGATAAGCCCCAGAGTCCAGAAGCCAGAAGCCAGAGTAAAAAAGAACTATCTAAAGATAGTTCAACAAAAGATGACGAAGAACCAGATTTTCAACTGACTCCGTTACCTAAGAAACCCCCGACAGAAAAAACATCATCAAAACGAGGAACCCGTCTCACGAAAGAATGGGTGCCGACGAAAGACGATATCGCTTTTGCTTGGAAGAGAGGATTGAACGATGGACAGATCTCAGATGAAACACTCAAATTCCGAAACTACTGGATTAGCCTTGCAGGACAAAAAGGCATCAAACTCGACTGGCCTGCAACCTGGCAGAACTGGATTATCAAAGCCTCAGAGGGATATGGCCGTAGCTCGACTAATTTCACGTCATCCTCGGGAAAACGACCAAGGGGTGGTGGAAGGAGTGAAGTCTTCTCTGAATTGCGGGGTAAGGCTCAAGAGTTCGACGCGCTTTCCGAAGACGGGGGAGCCGAGAACGGTTTTAGAGGCGGTTACGATAATGGGAGAGCCGACGAGGGACCAATTATTGAAGGCTGAACTTACAGTCATTGCGTCTCAAAGCCCTTTACCGAAAACGGATATCATGGATTTGTTATTTGAGGTCAAGCTTCTGACCGCAAGCAGGACTATGGACGATAATGAACTTAAAGCTCAATTGGAGATTTATGCAACAAAGTTGCTCGAATTTCCTGCTGATTGCGTCAAACAGGTCTTGAAGTCCGCCTGTAACGACAAATGGTGGCCGGAATGGGCGTCACTTGTGGCCAAGCTCTCTCCTTACGACCAAACCCGCAAGATGTTGTTGAGAGAAATCCATAAGCGATTATCTATAAATCAAACCGAACACACCCGGGGTCAAACGACTGCTCTTGGTGATTTCATGAACGTGAAGGGGCAATAGGATGGATAAGCGAGATAACTCGAACTTCCTAATCAATGTCCTGTTCGATCGAGGTGTATTGGGTGTTGGTAAGGTTGCTGAAATTCGAAGAGATAACGCCTTTTTAATAATGGAACTCTATGTATTTTTGGAAGGGGCTCCATTAAGCCAATCATTCAAATCCATGCCTGTTGGAACAAAGACTATTCAGGCGGAAAGAGTACTTTCTGAAGAAGAGGATAGATTACAAATATTCTATCATCGTTATCTCAGAGAGTTACCTGCAGAAGTAACTCAAACGCTTCGTTTCCTCTGTAAAGATGAGCAACTCCCACGAATACAAACGGTGCCAATTGCTGAATGCTTGGATCAATTGGACGTATGGAGAAGGAAAGAACAAGAAGAGAATTTGGAGAGAGAGAATGACCTCCCCATCGGCAAGCCAAGCGATTTAAAAAAGTTTCACGAATAATTCACGCTTAAGCAGGGAATAGTATGGATATCAACCTCATAAAGCTTGAAGCAGAGAAATGTCAGACAGCATTTGTCATGCGTAACATCGACGCCAGAACGAGAACAACGGATCAGCGGGACAGTTATCTCCATTCTTTTGTATCGTTTAAAGAAGCGTCTGATATTCGCCGTGTGAGTGGAGATATCAGAGGTGCGGAACGTCTGGAAAAGCTAGCTGATGAAAATAGAGCCGTTGCAGGTCTGTTTGCTTCAATACTTTACGAATTTAGAAACGCAAACCTCAAGAATGATAGCCAATCTGCTGATGCAATCGTGGTATCGCGTAAAAGCGGTGGATTAAGAGCTCTATTGGCCAACGAGAAGATAACACCCGAACAATTAGAAGCCGGCAACAAAATGGCTCATGTCGTCGAGGCGGTTACAAAGATTCTTCATGTATCCGCTCGGAACCCTGACGCCTTTGCTGTTATCTCTGGTGGTCGAAAGGAGAGGGGCTTTATCCCTTACAAAGCGGCGTTCTTCTTTTCTCGTGTCTATAAGCCTTGGTACTTTGAGGTCAGAAAAAACGAAGGTCAAAACGTAGTTGATATGGTGACCAAAGTTTGTATCGATGGGTTGTCTGTCCGAAGAACACGTGGAACTATGAGGCACGATAAAGCTTGTAGGCTAATAGGTGAATGTCTGGATAAGTTTAGGGTTATATGGATGAGAGAAAGCAAAGACTTTGATCCTGAAGATGAGCAGGATGTATAATTGTTATAAAAATGAGGCCCCAATATTTGTTAGGGCCTCAGTCAATTATATTACTCCGCGACGTCCACAAACCTCGTCATACATTGAAATTATAGCTTCTATGGATTTACTTAATTGGGCGTAATCAAAAGAGTTTATGGTTGCTGCTATGCTTCCTTCGTCATTATCGGAGCTAACGCTTGAAACCTCATCCCAGAAAGCTTGAAACCGTTCTTTCATTTCTTCAGGTAAATCACCGTTATCAAGGTTGATATGGATTAATTCGCCACGGATAGCAGTTATTACCCTATCCTTTTGGTCTCCTGCTCCACTAAGAATGTGGACTGCAGAATGTAACTTTTCCCAACCGTAATTATTCCTCATTAAAATACCCTTTGTATGTTTCTTTATTTAAAATCGATATTCGGCTACCTGCATTAGTAGAAAAATTGAAATATTTATGCAAGATTTAACTGTGAAACTGTACTCTTGGTGTTCGTTATGAATTGATGACCGTCCCATAACTCCCTATCTTTATTACATAATCAATCACTGCCTCTACAAAAAGCTCTGTCGTTTTGACCGGGCTTTTTTTTGTGGCCGAAACCCTCCCTTGGTGGGTGGTAAGCGCACCGTTTCTTCTATGCCTGTCCCTTGAAGAATAAAGCGCCGAGTAGGTGAAAGGCCTACATTTCAAGGACAGGATGGAATGGCTGAAAAAGTAGGACGCCCCACGAAATACGAAAAGAAATACTGTGAAGAGATTAAAGCGGCTTTAGCTCAAGGTCTTTCTGTTACTGCTGCCTCTGCGAAGATCGGGATTGCATCCTCTACGGTTAAGCTTTGGGCTAAGGATGCCAAATATCCAGAATTTTCGGCTGCCGTAAAAGAGGGGCAAGAGTTAGCTCTCCTTTATTGGGAAGAAATCAACCTCGCTAATGCCAAAAGCGGTAAGGGTAGCGCGACTTCTGTTATCTTTGGCCTTAAAAACCGTGCTCCTGAAGAATGGCGTGACAAAAGAGAGGTAGAAATCTCTGGTTCGTTCTCCTCTGAGCTCGATGAAGCTTTAAAACAGCTACAAGAGATCGATGGACAATAAGGAACGTAAGCAGCTCACCCAAATTGCTGCAATTACTTCCAATGATCCTTATAAATTCGTTATGGTTGCTTTCCCTTGGGGCAAAGGGGAGTTAGCTAGGTTTGATGGTCCTGACAAATGGGCCAAAGAAATCCTTCACGACATACGAGACGGCCTTTTAACGTTAGATGAAGCTGTACAGATTGCCGTTGCTTCAGGTCATGGTATTGGAAAGTCCTGTTTTGTAGCTTGGATTATCCTCTGGGCTATTTGCACAAAGACTGACACGAAGGGTGTTGTTACAGCCAATACAGAGAACCAGCTTAAAACTAAGACATGGGCTGAAGTAGCCAAGTGGTATCGGCTTTGTATCTTCAAAGACCTGTTCAAGCTTACAGCCACTGCTCTATTCTCGGTTGAGCCTGAACACGAAAAGACCTGGCGCATTGATATGGTGCCGTGGTCAGAACAGAATACAGAAGCTTTTGCGGGTCTTCACAACGAAGGTAAACGTATTCTACTCGTCTTTGATGAAGCCTCAGCTATTTCCGACAAAATATGGGAAGTGTCTGAAGGTGCTCTAACGGATGCAAACACCCAAATCCTTTGGCTTTGTTTTGGTAACCCGACAAGAAACACAGGACGCTTTAAGGCTTGCTTTGAAAAGTTCCGTCACAGATGGAAACACCGCAATGTTGATAGCCGTTCTGTAAAGATCACCAACAAGAGACAACTCCAGAAATGGATAGACGATTACGGAGAAGATAGTGATTTCTCTAGAATACGTATCCGTGGAGTGTTTCCTAGAGCTGGTTCAACGCAGTTTATATCGTCTGACGTGGTTAAACGTGCTCAGGAGCGTGATTTAGAGGTAAATGAGTACGCGCCGATCATAATTGGCGTCGATGTTGCCCGTTTTGGCGATGATATGTCGGTGATTTTGGTACGACAGGGCAGAAAAGTTCTTCTTATCAAGAAATACCGAGGCCTTAGAGGTCCGAAACTAGGCCGCTATGTTGTCGAGGTTCAACAGGATTTCAAGGCTACGGCCATCTTTGTTGATGGTGGCGGTGTTGGTGCCTCAGTTTGTGACTATCTAGAAGATAACGATTACGACCATGTTGAAGTAGCTTTTGGTTCTGCAGCTCACAAGTCTGAAGCGAATGGTTTTGTGAATAAACGGGCTGAAATGTGGTCTGACATGCGGGACTGGCTTGAAATAGGTGACATCCCAGCAAATGAAGAAGACCTCGCCACAGACTTAGAAACACCAGAATACACATTCGATAAAAAAATGCGAACCCTCCTCGAGAGTAAAGAGGACATGAAGAAGCGCGGCCAAGCATCTCCTGACATAGCTGATGCACTGGCCGTTACCTTTGCGGAGCCCGTTAAAGAGCCCGATCCAGAAGACGATATTCCGGAATGGCGCAAAAATCTCAATAGATCATCATCACGTAGCTGGAAGACAGCTTGATTGGAGAATAATGGAACAAATAACCGTTCCCCTCGAGCTCTTAGCACTTCTATTAGCTGGCTATGTACCCGTCTTTGGCACCTTAACGTGGCTTATCAGTCGGTTATTGGGAGCTTTTGAACGCAATACACAGGCGTTTGTTCAATTTACCTCAGCACACGATAACCTCTCGGACAGGACGAAACAAATTCTCGATAAACTGGAACGGTCTAAATAACCATGCTTCTTGGTCCTGACGCGCCCAATAAACTACCTGAACAGAATATCGAACGGGTAATGCTCTGTGCAGAGCAGTTTCAATATGCATCACAAGCACAAGAAGGCTGGGCTACACGGGCAAAACAGGCAGTTGATTTCCTAGAGGGGAAACAATGGACCGCTCAAGAACTTGCAGAAATGGAGATGCAGGGTCGCCCAGCTCTAACTTTTAACAAGATTGCTCCTCTTTATCGTTTGATCTCCGGTTATCACACCAACAATAGAACAGATACTCGCTTCCTACCTGGCCATGATGGAACAGGGACCAAGGAAATTGGTGAAACGATCACCCGTATCTTCAAATCAATGGCAGAGCTCAACCAGCTATCGTTTATTGACCAAGAAGTCTTTCTTGATGGGATTGCTACGGGGCGTGGTTACTGGGATGCGAGACTAGATTTTGATGACAATATCTTTGGGGAACTAAAATTCAGAGCGGTTGATCCTTTCTCTGTTTATGTGGATCCACAGTGCCAGACATATGACTTCAATGATCGTAATGGTGGGGCAGGGTACGTTTGTGAAAGTCGTTGGGTTTCAATTGATGAGATTGAATATACTTACGGAAAAGCGATTGCTAAACATCTCCGGCCCTACGTAGGTTCAGGAACCATATGGAACGGGTTTAATTCCATTATCAACGATGCAGGCGAAGAAATAAAACCTGAGACATCCTTTGGTGAGTTTGAAAACGAAGGATTGGGTTTAAGAGAAGCAGGATTTGGAAATACATTCGCCGATTCAATGATTGATACAGCCCGTAAAAACATTAGGGTCATCGATCGTCAATACTACGTCAATCAAATGCGTAAAGTGTTTGTTGACCTTGAGACGGGTGATAGTAAGCCAATTCCTGATCACTGGGATAACCAGAAAGTCGAGAAGTGTCTGTATTGGGCGGAACAACATGGTAACCCGCTGCGTGTTATCTCAAAGAAAATGCGCCGTATACGTTGGGTGGTTCTCGTTGGTGATATCCTAATTCATGATGACTGGTCACCCTACGAGACTTATACCCTGAATGGATACTTCCCTTACTTCCGCCGTGGCAAGACAAGAGGCGCTCTTGAAGATCTAATCGACCCACAAACGGAGATAAACAAACGCCGGTCACTGACTATCGAGATTGTTTCTCGTAATGCCAAAGGTGGTTGGAAAGTCCCCGTAGGATCTCTAAAGCCAAAAGAGAGAGCGAACCTCGAAGATAATGGGGCCAAACCTGGCGTGGTTGTCGAGTTTGATCCCAAAAAGGGTGAGCCAAAGGAAATAGGTATAGGGCAATCTCCTGTTTCTATGGAACGATTAGAGGCAAAGGCTACAGAAGATTTAAACCAAATAACTGGGATCAATGAAGCAGCCATGGGCCAGTTGGATCAGGTCCAATCCGGTAGAGCGCTTGAAGCCCGTCAACGACAAGCTGTTATCTCCATTCAAATGTATATGGACAACTTCTCTCGCTCTAAAGAGCTGCAGGGCCGAAAGGCACTCAACATCTTCCAGAACTTCTATACTGAAGAGCGCGTTGTTCGTACTTTGGGTGAAGATGGCAAATTTGTTCAAGATCTTCTCAACAAACAAGAGTTTGATCCTGTATCTGGTAATCCACTGGGTAAGCTCAATGATATCACATTGGGCAAATACTCTGTAGCTATCGATGAAACTCCGTTGTCATCTTCATTCTTGAACGGCCAATTTGAAGAAACTCTTACCATTATCGAAAAGCTGTCTCCTGTCCTTGGTCCTAACATTGGCGTTCTATCTGACATTCTTATCGATATCAGTTCTCTTCCTCGTAAAGACGAGATCAAACAACGGTTGTCAGAGGTTTTAGGCACTTCTACCGCCATCACAAGCGGAACTGTTCCACCCGGTACAGAAGCTGGAATGCTACCTCAAGGGATGCCAGCACAATGATCACCCGCTTCAATATTGGCGACTATGTTTATGTCGATGAGGACGGACAGTTTCACGGGCAGATAATTGAACATTTTGTCGGTGATGAAGAGGTCTTAGCTTCTTGTTTTAAAGTAGAACGACCAGACGGTTACATATTCACAGCAAACCCCGACATTCTTTCCATATCTTCACGGGCATAGATCATGGCATTAGACCAACAACGGCTTATCACAGCCGCACTTTACAATCGTTTACACGCTGAAGCGTTCCAGCAATCGTGGGCAGCTTGTTTGAAGCTAGATGGACGAGTTCACACTATTGAAGTCGATGTCCACGCACTAAGCCCAACTCCGGAACAAGCTATCTTCTCAAGAGATATGTGTGAGGCCTTGGATAAAGAGCTTGCCTATAACGGTTCATGGGTCGTTCAGTGGGTAAAGCCTATGCCTGTAGGTAACCTTCTCTGTAACCCACCTGAATACTCACAAGTAAACTTCCTCTGGCTTGATGAAGATGGCGACGTTCAATTCACGATTGAAGCAGAGCACAACATTATAACCCTTCTGTCTTCAGGCAAAATTCACTGGATGGATCAGTGTAATCAGGGCTGGGAAGCATGGAAGAAACAAATGCGTGATGTCTTGGACCCGACCGAGGGCGAGACTTACAAGGCAGCACTCGGCGAAAAACCTAAATCACAAAGAGGATAAAATGCTTAAAAATATCCACGACTCAATCGATACATTCTCTCCTCGTCATGCTGAGGGTGCTAAGCAGGTATTACACCGTTTGGGAGAGGGGGATGAAATAGTTACTGCTGCACTGACTCTTCGTAACTATTACAGAGATGATACAAACTGTGGCCATCAAGATTTTCCAAACCCATTTAATGTGGATTCAACTGATCATATTGATTGGCATGAGGCTTATACTTCAAAAGAGAAGATTGAGCCCGTTGAAGAGCCTACATTTAACGTCGAAGCCCCCAAGCTTGAAGATATGACCAAAGATCAACTTGAACAGTTTGCCCGGGACAATCTCGATATGGAGTTGGACAAACGTTTAAAGAAACCTGAGTTGATCAGCCAGGTTGAAGAAGCTTTGGAAAAACAGTCTCAAGAATAATTACACCTAACATCGTTTTTCCCTGTTCTGCAGGGATGTAGAGGCTGCTTTCGAGCGGCCTTTTTTATTGCTGGGTTCAGGACGCTGAACGAAGGCAACACCTGTCGCCGAGGTGACCCAACGGGCGCTTAATCGATCGTTCTACGACACAGAACAAGCCGTCGCCGGGTTTTTCGGGCGCTAACGCTATTCCCGCGAGAAAAGGAAAATGGATAATGGACGAAGAAACTGTTGAAACTCCTGTAATCCCAGAAACTCCAGACGTTGAAATTGATGCAAACGATACTGATGCACTTGAGTATCAGGCGGCACTTGCTGAATTGAAAGCGGAGGAAAAGGTAGAAGAGGTCACAGAAGAAGTTGCGGCTGATGATAACGCCAATACTGAAATACCTGTAGTCCCTGCCTCTGTGTCAAAGGAATTTGAAGCAGCAACGCCAAAGGTAAATGAGGAAGAAGCCGTTGATGAAAGTCAACCTGCTATTCCTAAGTCTCGTTTTGATCAGGTTCTTAGAGAGCGTGATGAATACAAAACGAAAGCTACATTTGCTGAAGGTAAACTGGAAGCACTACAAAAACCTCAAGCCCCACAGCAAGAGACTAGGCAAAACCCAACTCCGCAAGACGCGATCGCTTTTGTTCGCTCTAAAGTGGACGAGGCAGCGCAGAAGTTTGATGAAGGTGAGCTGTCTATGGCTGAATTCAAGCGTTTTGAAAATCAAGCTAATGACAGAATTGATCAAATCAAATTCGAAGCACAAGAAAGTCAACGCCAATCAGAGCCTCAAACTCCACAAGTGAACATCCCTGAAGAAATTAAAAAAGAAAACTTCATTCAGTCACTTGAAGAGAAATACCCTTATTCCAAAGATGGAGTGATCAAAGGGGAGCAACGTTGGGCTCTGATTAAAAGTGAAGCTGCACAAAAATTGGCAAATGAAGGGGTTTCTAATCCCAACCACAGCCAATTTTTGGAAGCTATTGCAAAGAAGGCCAATGAATACGGCCCAATGTGGGTAGGTACTCTTCCAGGTACAACACAACCAACCGTCCAGAAATCCGACATACCAAAATCAAGGGCAAAAGAGGTAGGAGCAAAGCTCGATCTCTTAGCCCAACATCCAGAAAACATTGGGGAACTCGGCTCTTCCGGAATTACTGAAGGGTGGACTGACGCGAAAATCGACGCAATGACTGAAGAAGAATATGACGCATTGCCCGAAGCAACTCGCGAAAGGCTTCTAAATGGAACTGGATGATCTTTATTCTCATCTAGGAAATATATAAAATGGCTTTAACAGATTTTGGTGCGGTAACACCCGCCAAGAAAAAAGTGTGGTCTTTAGAGATTTGGCGTCAAGGTCGTGATGAATCTTTCTGGTTCTCAAATGGCTTTGTCGGCAAGTCTGAAGACATGAACAAACCCATTCATCGTATCACTGAACTTACCAAAACTGAACGTGGTGAATCATGTGTTATGCAGCTCGTGGCCGAACTAACGGGTGACGGTGTTTCAGGTGACGATGAACTAGAGGGAAATGAAGAATCCCTTGTTAACGACACTCAAGAGGTGAAGATCGATCAATTGAGAAATGGTGTCAAATCCAAAGGTCGTATGTCAGAGCAGGTAACGGTTATTCGGTTCCGCGCTCTAGCAAAACAGAAACTGACCTTTTGGCTTCCTGATAAAATCGACGAAATGATGCACTTATGTGCTGCTGGCCGTTCTTTCACCCTGAAACCGGATGGCACAAACCGTGGAGCTTCAGCTCTTACATCTTTGGCTTATGCTGCTGATGTTACCGCTGCTTCTACAAATCGTATTCGTTATGCAGGTGGTGCAACCTCTGAAGCGTCTATCACTGCTGCAGATACAGTTTCATGGGATTACCTGGTTGAAGCTAACGCTTATGCCAAACGTAAGAAACTAAAACCTATTCGTGAGGGTGGGAAGCCCTACTTTGCCGTGGTTCTCTCAACCGAGCAGTGCCGTGATCTTAAGAAAGATCCTGACTATCGCGCTGCTGTACAAAATGCAGGACCCCGTGGGTCTAAAAACCCATTATTCACGGGTGCCAATGCTATTGTCGATGGAATGATGATCTACGACCACAACAAAGTATTTAATACTCTGGGTAAAACTGGTGGCACAAAATGGGGTGCTGGTGGTGCAGTTGATGGCGCTCAAGGTCTTCTACTTGGGGCTCAAGCCATGGGTTTCGCTTCTATTGGTAAACCAAATTGGGAAGAGTCTGATACCAGGGATTACAAAGCCAAACAGGGTGTGGCTTATGACCAAATATTTGGAATGCTCAAGCCACAGTTTGATAGTCCTGTAAGCGGTGAGGGAGTTGAAGACTTCGGAGTAATTTCTCTGAAAACTGCTGCTGCTCAGTCTTAATTATCTGCCTTAATATTCCGGCTCTAATATTCTAGGGCTCAGTTAAGGGAGGCTCCTAAATGGAGCCTCCTTTTTTTTTGAACATTTCCCCCATCAAACTACAGGATAAGAAACATGGCTACTAAAGATAATAAAAAAGCGACTGATGACGAAAAGAACAAAATTACTGTCGAGGCTGCTAAAGAGCCGGCCATGATGGGAGTGAAAGACATTAACTGTACCGTTCGTTACCCTGAGAGGTTTCATGACATCTACGTTGAAGAAGAAACCTTCACTTACAAGATGGTTCGCAACAAGCATACAGAAATGCTCTATGAGCATGCTTGCCAGTTTGCCCAGCATGACGGCTTCGAGGTGATTGACGAAAAAGGCAAAGTATTCAAGCCATTGCGTGAGCTTCGTGATCAAATGGGTGAGATTACAAATCAGCTAGATCCCGATGAAGTTGTGGCCAATTTGGAAGAATTGACGAACGATGCTCTGGCTGACCGTGCCAATGCTATGGGGGGTTCTTTTGCCCGAACTCATGCCAAAGTTAAGATCATTGATTTTATTGCCAACGAGAACTTGAAACGTCGTGCCAAAGGTTCCGACGAACGAGAGTTCGAGGTTTAAATAGATGGTCCAAATACATTCAGCCAAATTTATTTGTGAACGTGCTCTCCGGATGATTGGGGCCTATGCGATCAATGATAGTGCTGCCCAGTCACATGAGTTGGAAGAGGCGCTTTATTGGCTGGATATGATCGTTAGTACATTAGCTGGGGTTGAGGAATGTACCTGGCTAATTACTGATGAGCTTACAATTCCTCTAGCGGGTAGCATATCCGAGTATAATATTAAAACTGTACTCGGCTCTAACTATCCGACGGATGGTATTGAGTACGCAGTTGGGGCTGTTATTGAGAACCAAAACGGCCATAGGCAACCGATCGAGATTGTTTCCAAAAAAGATTACGAGAAAACCTGCAAGCTTAATCAAACAGGTTGCCCAACGATTGTTTACATCGATCGTACTTTGGATCCGGTTCTACGTGTATGGCCAGTGTTGGGTGTTGATCAAAACACCTATTCCTTGAAAGTTTCCTTCCAACAACATTCCCCAGACATCTCTTCAGCTAAATCAGCAACGGGCTTTCGAAAAGCTTGGAATGAATGGGCCGTTTATAAATTGGCAGCTCGTATTGGCAATGGTCCGGTACGTCGAGTGAGTACCAACGAAATATCTCTAAACCTTCGCATAGCTGAGGATCTTGAAGAAGATCTTGTGAACTATGAGAACGTCGAAAAAACCACTAAACCGCCTATTGTCCAGTCATACGGGTTATAAAGATATGAAACGCCGCTCCATTCAGGACTTCTCATTAGCTAATCCAGTCTATGTTGGGTCTTCAGTATCGTTCTATCAGATTGATGACAGTGGCAATCGTTTGCTTACCCTGGCAACACTGTATGAAAACCCTACTGGAAGCGGGACACTTACAAATCCGCAACTTTTGGATAGCGACGGTAAGTTTGTACGCCCTGTTTACATTGAAGAGCCTGTTATCGGAGAGGTATCCGGAACTTCAATAGAAACCCATGATACGGGGATCATATCTGCAGGATATCGCTACCGTGGAGTTTGGGTGACTGCTACCCGTTATTTTCCCAATGATACCTTCATCGCGTCAACCGATGCTGATGGCAGTGGGGATTTGTACATTGTAAGCGATTTGCATACTTCAGGCGTCTTTGCCGATGACCTCACTGCAAACCATGTTGAAGTCGTGATTGATGTATCGGTCCTTGCGGATCAGTTCACTGTTCCAGCAACAGGTGGTAACAATAACAAAGTTCCTAAAGTAAATGCTGCAGGTACGGCCTATATAATGCGAACAATGGCCGAACTTCTAGCTGATATTGGCGCTGAACCTGCCGATACAGAGATACTTAAGGGCAATTTAACCAAAGAACTCAGTACTGGCTTCACAACTGAGGTGAACTCCTACGGCAATACAACAGACAATCCCATCATAGACCTAACGAAAACCTTCCTGACATCCATGGCCAACAACGGGATTGGGGTAATTACAGCGGATAAAGTGAACAACAATTCGGTTGATGTGTGGGTGACGAATACTGCTTCTGCAGGAGCTTTAGATATCTCCAGCTTTGATTTTATTGATGGATCGTTTGGTGAGGGGGATGGCGTAATTACAGTCATGCACTTGTCTACAGTTGGCGGTAAAGCACGTATCTCACTCGAGGTGCTTTCTTGAGGTCGCTTTTCACTGGGAGAAAAGGGGCAGGGACGTGGCAGAACGATCTAACCAACTCGCTTGCCCTGTCTGCGGGTAAGAAGCTTACATACACCCCAACGGTTACAGGAAATCGCCGTCAGTTTACGATTATGTGCAATGTACGTCGAGTACAGCACGGCACAACTCAATACATCGTAGCCGACGAAACAGGCGGTAACCCTTTTACGTTCATGTTCGATAGCTCTGATCGTTTACGATTTTATGCAGGTGGCGGGTCGTCTGGTGGTGAATATACCTCCACTCGCCGCTTCCGTGATACCGAGTGGATGTCCGTTGGGGTAGCTTATGACAGTGTAGCCCGTACGATTAAAATGGTAGTAAACGACCAAGAGATAGACGAGTGGACACAGAGCACTGCCCCTAATGCAAACTTTCAAACTTCACTGGGGTACACAGGTGCGCGGATGGCTATTGGCGCATATAATAATGCGGCAGGTAGCCTTGAGGCTAATGTATCCGATTTCGTAATCCTTGATGGTGAAGTCCTAACCCCTCAAGAAATGATAAATTACCGCACGCAGTTAGTAGGCAACAACGTCACCACTAAGAAGTTCACGACTGAGGGTAAAGCTAGTCGGTGGTTGGGGTTACATCGTAATGACCCAGCAAGCGGCACAACAATCATTCGCGACGAGGGGCAGTACGTTGAACGCTCCACTGCATCTTGGGATAGTATTCACTCTGACATTCTACCAAGTGCAGGTAAATTCCATATTGAGGCTAAATACAATGGAGATACCGAATATTTCTATAGTGGGTTAGCTCCGGCTGATCATACCGGAATAACGGCAGCTCCTATACGCGCCCAAGGAAACTTCACTGGTACAGATATTCATTCATCTGGACACCCTACCTACGGGAACGGTGCAGATACTGGGGAAGGCACTACTGCTTGGGGCGTGGCGAGTGCTTACGAAATCGTTGATTACTATTTCGACATGGCTACACGTAAGTTCTATATGAGCGTAGACGGTGTATTCCTGCCGGGGATGGACCCTGTGGCGGGTACGGGTGGATACGATATCGTAGCTGGAGATGTCCGGTACTATATCAGCCTTAATGGGATGACTAGCGGGATCAGAATCAACTTCGGTCAAAAAGATTACGCCTACCCCGTTGCTGGATACGGCCCTCTCAAGGAACCTGCTGAGTCAGACCTTAAACGATGTAAGCTTTTACCTTCTAATGAAAGTGTGGTTGTGCTTAATGATAGGGCTATGCGACCCTCACACTCATCGGCGTCGTGGCAACCTGCTAACGCTAATTTCTTCCTTAAAGGCAAGATGTACGCTGAAGTTACCCTACATGCAGCTAATGATATGACATGGGGAGTTTCGGCCCGGACCTTGTTAGCAGGAGAGGCAGGGACAAGTGACGTTGTTGAGGGTACGCACGGCAACCGCATAATGTATTCCGCTGGTTCTCAAGTTTATCTTTATGGACAGGTGGATGATAGTAGAACTCAGCATGGCGCAGGCGTTAGTGGTGCTGTGTATGGTGTAGCTGTAGACATGGATGCACGTAAGGTATGGTTTCATCAAAACGGAACGTGGCTTAATGGTGACCCGACAACTGGCGTCAGTACTAACGCTGATCTACTTCCTGCCCTAGACTACCAGTTTATATGCAGTATGTATTCGACAGCAGGGATCACATGGAACTTCGGTGATAGTGCCTTTAGCTATACCCCGCCAACAGGCTTTGTAGGTCCTGCAAGTGTTGACTTTGATACTCTGCGTAGGACGGCTCCAACTAATATTGAAAGCGTTGCATTAACTGACATCAATAATCTGACAGTTACGTACACAGCGGCGGCATTCTTTGGATTTAACTCCGATTACTACATGAATGAAGGCGTTTATTATTGCGAAGCTACGCTGAATGATACAGTCCAGACCATGATTGGTATCTTTGGGCCAAAGGCAAGAGCACACGGGCAGAATGTACAAACAGCTACCGACTGGTACGGTATCTACGATGCGACTGCCTCTCACTACAACGTGTACACGGGTGGCGGAACATCAGTTACAAGCACAGACCCTGCTCTAGTCGATCAGCCTGACGGTACGGTTATAGGGATGCTTCTCGATATCCCTAGAAGTAAGTTATTTTTCCGTACTCCTGCCGGGTGGTATGGCGATCCGGTAGCGGGTACTGGGGGTATCGACATAGAGCCAAATCAGGTATGGGCTTTCGCTGGTATCTTGTACCAATCCAATACCACAATGAACTTCGGGGCTACGGCATTCACATACTCAGATCAAGGAGTAGTTTACAAAGAACTTAATGCTCAAACAGCCATGCAGCAAGAGCTTGAGTACGGCCCGAACGGTTGTCAGTTACTCTTTGAGGATAGCTCAAGCCTTGGCAAAGTTACGGCTGGCAATCTTTTACCTTGGACGCTTACAGGCATAACCTCAGACGATCAGCTAACTGACACGCCGGGGGATGCCTTGTCTATATGGAGCACGCTAGATACTTACTCAGGCCCTTCGATTACGGACGGGGGGCGAAAGCTTAATCTATTGGGTGCTGGAGACAGTTGCCGAGCGACACAGCGTATTACGGAGGGCAAGTACTACGTAGAGCTTGATGTGATCTCAGGTGTTGGTGATGGAAACATGGGATTTGGAGTTAGTGAGGCTGGCTCACCGTATCAGAACATCGTGAACATGGCCTCAGTACCTGCTGGTGTATGGATACTACGTGATGATGGTTACCTTATAAATAACGGGGTAGGTGTCGGCGGGTTCACTAACTACATTACTGGCAAAGTAGCCCTAGCTGTTGAGGCTAAGGGTGGTGGACTATTTGACGTATGGTACGGCATGATTTCCGGCAGCACTATTACTTGGGAAGGTACGGGTAACCCATCAACCGGGGCTAATCCTCAATACGCTGACCTATCTGCTCCGAACGGACTAAACATCTTTGGCACTAGTGCAGCGGGTACGGCTTCAACTACTAGCCTCACTCTCCGTTGTGATGAAAGTGAATGGGTGGCGACTAACCTCCCTGCGGGTTTCAAGGAACTCAAAACTTCCAACAAGGAAACCCCTAAGTATCACGGGCGGGATAAGGTTGATGTAATCCAGTATCTCGGTGATAGCACAACTAAAAGGTTCTATACCTCGGCTAACATGAAGAACGGCGTGTACATGTCGAAAGGTATAAGCACGACCTACAACTTCAAGCTCTGGACTACCTTATCCACTATGGGGCCCACTAATGAGTTACGTCCTAACGATCTCGTCAATATGTCTGCGGATGCTAATGGCATAAACGCCTTTCATGATGACGGTTATACGGGCGGTCCCGGTGGTAGCATTAATAATACTGGTATTACGTATAACACTTGGATGTTTGGCCTTGATGGTGATGAGGTAATCAACAACGAAGGTTCTATCCAAACTAAAGTTATCGCTGATAGTTCCGGCTACATGAACATACTATCGTGGGAAGGCGACAACAGCAGCGGGGCAACCGTTGGTACAGGCATGGACGATTGCGAGCTATTCATCGCTAAGTCTATGGATAACGGGACGTACAGTTGGCACACATGGCACAAGGGTCTAACCGACAATTATTATCAAGCCTTTGACAACAACGGCGCACAGGATAACTCTGTAAATATTTTCCCTGCGGCTGGTCGGACAAATCGCCTTATGCAGTTGGCTACGAGTGCGATCAAGTACAATAACCTCTTAAACCAGACCTATTTTGGTTGGGCTTTGAAGTCAGTACCAGGACTTCTGTCCATACAAGAAGTAAAAGGTAATGGCTCTGCTGACGGCTGGTTCATGCAAACGGATTTCCTTACTCGCTTGGTATGGGTCTTTAGGATCGATGCGGCTGGCTCTAAGAACTTGCTAGACACCGAACTAGATAACAACGGAAATCCGATGAGGGAACAGTTAGCTATCGACACGAACGCAACCGTCACGACTGCTGGTGGAGATCGCCTAGACATAGACGCAGAAGGTATTAAGTGCCGTACATCAGGTGTGGCATATAACGCTAACGGTGGACGATATCTTGTTGTCGCTTGGGCTAAGGCCTCCGGTGGTGGCGCTCTCCCCGGCCTACTAGGAAATTAAATTCATGAAATATGTGATTGAAAAGGCTGGGGCCGCTGTGTCCCCGGTGAGTGTCTGGACGCCTGCACTTGCTGAAAAATGTGGCCTTAAGGGTAACCTATCAGCGCCTAAAGAATTGCCGTTTAGTATGAATGACGGGAAAACGTTAAGGGCTGTTGTCCTTATCAAAACTATCGCTGAAAAGTATAAGTACATTACGACTGACGGCGGCTCTTTGGACGGTAATAACTGGGTAATCCGACAGAAGGATTTAAACCTTCCTTTGGAATCTGCAAAACACCTGGCTTCTGAAGAGATCAAGAATATCCGTAATGGTATTTTGGAAGGTAATTTCAACTGGATACTTGGAGAAGATACCTTCCTTATTCAGGGGCAAGATACTGACCTTACAAAGATTGAGCGAACACGCGATCTATTAAAAGAAGCGGTTACTCGTGGTGTACCTACTGATAGAGCTGTTCAAGCTTGGCGTACTGCTGACAACCAATGGACGCCCCCACTTACGACAGAGCAAATTAATGATATGGCCTATGCCAAAGGTCAGCAGAGTTTAGCTTGTTGGGCAAGATACCGGGAGCTTGAAGGGATTATTGCTTCAGCAGAGATCAGCAGTGTCACAAAGCTTAGAGCTCTTGATCTTAATTCGGGTTGGCCAGAAGTGGGACCAGCAGTGGGAGACGTGTCTTAATGCCAGTTCAACGTATTGCTGAGTATGATACTTGGAAGGTTGCTTATGGAGCTGCAACGGTAGAGGTCTTCATTGCAGGCACAACAAATTATGCGGCTTTATTTTTTGATGAAGCCAAAACACTACCGGCTCCAAATCCACAACTATTATTGAATAAAGAGATTGCCGGGGTTCAGTGTGGAAAATTTAGTGCTCCACTTTATACTTCTGACTCAATTACCATTACGTCAAACAGTGTAGATCAGACCGGGATTATCAGACCTCCTATTGTTGCTCTTGCTGGGGAAGAAGCCAGTGGCACAACAGTGCAAGCAACTGGTGGATCGGTTAAAGTCGGTCTTGCCGATGTGGTTGGAAGAGTTATCTATGTTCGTGATTTTGGTGAATGGTTGAATGAGAGTAACCCAGCATCGACCGCGACAAACAATACCACTCTTACAGCCGCTATATCCAAGGCATCAAACGCCTCTGGTGGATATGTAGTTATTCCGGCTGGTACATATCAGTTTGACCAAATCACCTTACCAGACAACGTAATGCTTAAAGGGCAGGGGCTGGGCGTTACCATTCTTCAGAGTATCACTGCTGGCAATGTCGTTACATTAGGGGGGAATAGAGCTGGGCTTTCAGATCTTACTCTTGATGGGATTTCTTTAGAACCTCAGTCTGTTGGTATTTTCTCCAAAAATCGTAATGAGACAATTTTCTCAAACGTTGAGGTAAAGCGTTTTGAAACTGGGATGCACTGTAAAGGTGGAGTGAAATCAGCCTGGCGTGATCTTTATCTTGCCAACTGCACAACTGGTGCAAAACTCCATGGTGATCTGGATACAGGTGGTGGATCTGACGGTAATGAATTCAGGTTTAATCGCTGGGAGGGTGGTGAAGTTATCCAGTGTACGGTAGCTGGTGTTGAGTTTTCCTTCGAAGATAAAAAATGCTGGAATAACACGCTAGTAGATGTTGGCTTTAAAGATAACACTGGAACTGCACTCGCGGTTAACGGGGCTAGATTTATCGATGTTCGCGGTTGTTGGTTTGAGGGCAATACCAAGAACCTTACAGTACAAGACGATACCGATAATACACATGAAGAGGAAAACACCGTTCAAAGCATTAACTTTGATGGTGGCTTCTTCAGCGGCGGTGAAATCGATTTAAAAGATACCTGCTTGGATCTTGTTTTTGAACGTATTCGTTTCTCTGATACCCAGATCCAATTAACCAATCCGTCTTATTCGGTACTCGCCCTTGATTGTATCGAAGACGAGAAGGTTACAATTATTGGCACTGGGGCGGTTAAGTGGTCCAGATGGCGTCAGGTACATGAAGGAGCCTCTTCAGGCATCACAACCGACGCTACGGCCACGAAAGCATGGGCTGTTAATCTTGATCCCGGCCAAGTCGTCTATTTGGAAGCCATGGTTCTCGGTAATCAGCGAAACGAAGTCTCTACCGCTGAATATCACCTTGGCGTTTCTGCAGGTCGACCAGGTTCAGAACTATCATTCGATGGTCAAACCGCAGACTTCACCGCTGGTGAGATCTTAACGGGACAAACTTCAGAGGCTACGGCCCTTGTTCAAAAGATAACTGACACTGGATCCGAAGGTACACTTGTCCTTAGAAACATCGTCGGAACCTTTGAAAACAATGAAGAAATAAAAGACAGCCAAAACGGAGCTGCTTTCGCAAATGGGGTTATTGTCGATAAGGATGCTGCTCTTAAAGGGGCTGTAGCATCAATCAGAGCTGCACGAGAAGATGTAGCCGGTTGGGATGCAACCTTTGTGGCTTCTGCTGGTGAGATCGAACTCAGGGTTACAGGTGCAGCGGATACAGTCATTGAATGGACATGCCACGTTAAAGTGGTGACCACATAATGCAGAAGTGGGAAAACATCCCGATTGGGAAACGTCTTTATGATAATACGGACGAAACCTCCATTACCCGCGCCCTTGCTGCTTCAGAAAATTCATTCATTACACAAGCCAAAGGCCATACTCGTTTCCCCGGATTGGCTGAATTCGCAACTTTATCAGGTGTCGCACCAACCTATCTCTTTGGATGGCAGGACGATTTGATAGCGGTATCAGACGGTCGTTGTTATGTGACCGATAAGAATGGCAATTCCAAGGATGTAACCTCAGTACCGATATCTGGGGGAAATAGAGTTGTCTTCTCCGATACTGAGGGTGCCATTCTTATGGCTGCAGGCGGACCGATAATTAAATACGCAGGGGTCAAGACAGAAGGTTTATCAGATGACGCGCCTGATAGTACCCATGTGGGATACGTAGATAGCTACGTTGTAGCCCTCGAGAATAACTCGGGTCGTTTTCTTCATTCTAATGCTGGTGTGCCTGATAAATGGGACGCATTGGATATCTTCTCTGCAAACGCGCAACCGGATAATCTTAATTCCCTGATTGTAACGGATTATCGAGAACTCATTTTAACGGGGCGTTCCTCGATCGAGCAATTTGAACGGTTGGCCAACGGCGATACACCTTTCTACAGAAGGTTTGCCTTGGGTGAGGGAGTTTATGCTCCTTATACCATGACCTTCGCTGATAACGCTGTATGGGCTATCAATAAGGATTGGGAATTCACCCGTATTTCAGGGCAAACATCCACACCTGGCAGCAATGACATTGGTTATCGTCTTGAAAAGGTAAATGACTGGTCTGGGGCATGGGCAGATAAGGTTCATGTCAAAGGCCATAAATTCATCATTCTCCAAATTCCAAACGCAGAAAACATCTACGAGACAAAAGGGCTTACCTACATATTCGATTACAGCCAACGTATCTGGTCAACGTTATATGGCTGGGATGAAGTCTTAGGATTGCCAGATAGGTGGCCGGGGTGGTCTTGCTTTAGAATTTGGGGTCGTAACTTCGTCGGCGGTAATGGCCGAGTATACGAGCTTAAAGACGACGTTTACGATAATGCTGGCCAAACCCAGAGAATGATGGGGCGTACTGGTCACATATCTGACTATGAAGTCAGAGTAGACAACTTAAGAATGAAGATTAAAAGAGGTGTTGGAACTCCTTCAAAAGAAAGTTTTATTTCCATTCGTTGTAATCGAGACAACCAAGGCTTTGGTCGTTGGGTTCGCAAAGGTTTGGGTAAGCACGGTAAGCGGAATATGACCCTTGAATTCGGTGGGTTTGGCAGTGGTCACTCTTTTCAATTTGAATGGATGGTAACAGATCCTTGCCAGGTGGAGCTTCACAAGCTGGATGCTCAGATGACGAGGCTTGGTCAATAAATGGCAGGTAATTCTATACCAAATCCTCCACGGCTTTCAGGGGAATACGAAAAAGATGCATCGCCATTATCAAACTTCATGGCTGATTTGTATAAAGCCCTAGTTCTTTCAAATGAGTTTATCAAAACAGCGGGACAAACAGAAACAGGGGATTTTGATCCGACCTCTCTACCTGATCCCGGTAAAACTAACTTGGCGCAGGCTCAAGATACGGCGAACAAAGCTTATAACCTTGCCGCCATTGCAAATACTCAAGCCAATGTAATTGATTATTTCGGAGAGTTAACTCTAAGCGAAGCCGAAGTTACGAAGATCTTTGCCTTTGAAGAAGCCAAGCAACCACCAGACGCAAATTACTCACTTACCTTTTCTGCAAAAAGTTTCACAGGAACTCCAGATGTTGGAGCTTTTATCGTTGTTCAAGTGATAACCGCTCAAGAGCAATTTGCCATACAAACATCAACAGCACCCGGGACAGGCGCAACCGTTACATTTTCTTGGCATTTACGCCGTGACACTACCCAAGATCAAGGAACTTAATTTATGCCTGATACCCAACCAACTGGCCTACGCGATGTCTTATTTGATCCAACTCAAGTTGGGGGAGGACGAGGATACCGCTACCCTTCATTTTATGGGAAAGGGGTAGAAACAGAGAAGAATGCTGAACCAGAAGTTGCTTCTTCAGGAGCATCATCTACGCCCGTCTATATCCCTTCACCAAACCTAGAATATAATTTTGGTAATGAAGGCGGAGCTGGAGATTTTAGCGGCGATCCAAGTACACCTGGCACTCCAACTGGCACAGAAACCGATACCGAAACTGCTTCAAATCCAGATGATAGGTTTGGTCCTAGTGGGCAATTCTCTCCAGCAAGCACAGGTTGGAGGAATGAAACCAATAATTATGGTGCGACACCTGGTTGGGTTGGTACGGCGGCTGGCGTGGCAGGAAAATTACCTGGCCCTCTTGGTGCAGTTGGAACAATAGGCTCTGGGATTGGATTTATTAACGATGCTTTTGGTTCAAGGCCTGAAGCACTTAATGGAACGCTTGAAGACACTGGGTATAGTTGGGGGCAATTTAAAAGAGATGTTTTTGGGGGAGCATTCGGAGATGGGCTTCCATCTTCTGGAGATCAAGCACGAAACATCGCAGACGATAGAAGGAATAATCCTGAATTTGGTGATAACCGTTTTGGAGGACCTGATACGCCATCGACCTCTACAACTAATCAAGATGCTGTCGGTGTTGGGAATTTAGACCAAATAGACACTAGCCCCATAGGTAACCCAAGTAGTGGTGGGGATAAAGACCATTCAGGCGGCAGTGGAAAAGGCGATAGAGGATCTAATCCCGGCGGACCGAGCAATGAAGGAAGTCCAGGTGCTTCAGGTATGTATCACTCTGGGGGGTTAACCCAAGGTCCCAATGATCAGCAAAGTGGTGAAGAGTTTAATGCTCGTATTCTTGAAAACGAATTCGTTCTTCCTCAAAACGTTACTGCTGAAATTGGTCCAGATATTCTTGAAGCTATTCGTTCCGGTCAAATTCCCCCGCAGCTAATTCGTCAGGCTCTTATGCCTCTCGTACAGCAAGCACAACCGCAACAGCCTGCAATGCCAACACAAGGCTTGCGTGGCGTTCCAATGCAAGGGGCTTAATATGGGTTGGCTTAGTGATATAACAAAAAGCGTTTTTGGTGGGAGTAGCGACGCCGGGAGTATCGTTGGGGATCTTGTTTCCACTGGTGCCGAGTTCTATGGCTCATATTCGGCACAAAAGGCCAATGAAAAGGCTGCAGATAAAGTTGCGGAAGCTGAAAGAGCGAATGCCGAGGCTATCCGAGAAGGTAACCAGCTCGCCCAAGATCGATATGATCAGATTTATGCGGAAACTGGCCCAGCTCGTAACGCCTTATTACAGTCTGCAGCTTCCAACCCATATGATCTTACACCTTCTCAGTCACAAGGTTTAGAAGATGTTAGGCGTGATGCTACAGCGGGTCTTGCGGCTTCAGGTCTGAGAGGTGCTGGTAGGACTGTTACTCAATCTTTAAAGGATGTGGAATCAACCTATCGAAACTCAGCTTACGACACCAATCTTAGACGGGTTGATAGTGCGAACTCATATCTGGCTGGAAAAGGGTACTCAGCAGCAGATAACAATGCTGCCATTGATCAGGCTACGGGAAGAACTGACGGTGACGCCATAGTTAGATCAGCCGAAACCACCGCACAAGCTGGGATTAACAATGAAGGGTTACGTGGTGCAACACTTGGCTCCATAGCTTCTTATGCGGCGGATGATCTTAAAATGCGTGGAAGAGATAGTAAGTATAAGTAAATTCTAATCCTTAAAGTCCCTTACGAACTGGTACTACAGGGGTATAACTCGGCAATAACTTTGTAGGACTGAAGTTTCTCTTTTAGGTAATCATCCTGCATCTTTAGATTGTGAGCATTGTAGTAGTTAGTTAATTGGGTTCCTATTTCTGGATGAGTTATTGTTTCTGGCATACAAAATCCAGCAAGTTCATATTTTGGGATATGTCCTTTGGAATAATCCTCGCAGTATTCAAGACTTACACGATCTCTATAAGATAATTTATCTATGTTAGAGCCATAGTCATTAAATTCATCCCTTTTTATTTCGGGAAAAGCTGCAGTACATCGTTCGAAGACAGATCCAAAATTTTGAAAGCTTCCGTAATCTTCTTGCGTTGGTCCTTGTTGTGTAACACAGCCTGAAAGCAATACAGCGGTTAACCCTACGCCAATAGAAATACTAGTTTTCATAAATCACCTCTAAGATTTTCAGAAATACTCTTACCTATACGGGAAAGAGTCAACGGTTTCATAGTTATATATAGGATGATTAAGTCCTAAAGTAAGAAGGAAAGCATCTATGCTTCGTTTCATCTCAAATAATCCTGTAACTCAGGCCATGGACGAAAATGAGAATCGTCAGAGGGATCGGATGCGCGAAGAACGGTTACAAAACCAAGATGTTCGTGCCGACCAACAGTATCAAAACGACGTTCAAGCCCGGGCTGATCAAAAGCGATCTGAAGAAGCAACAAGAGTTTATCAGGGAAGCCAAATCCCTGAAGATAATGCGAATTTAAGAACCCTTTCTCAAACACCTGGTACATCAGCAGTCGTTGGGCAAGAAATTGACCGAGCACGACAAGCAAAAATAACTCAAGATGAAGAGCACGACAAAGCTGAGAAACTGGCTGTACAAGCTTTAGCATCAGGGGATGACGTAACTTATCAATACTGGAAGCAAAAAGCACCGGGGCTTACTATACCACCTGAAATTGAGAATAACGCCAAAAGCAAAAGCCTTTACGGTAAGGGAATGCTTGTTGCCGAAAAGCTTTATAAAGACGATCCTGAACAAGCACATCGTTTTGTCACCTCCTTCATGCAAAATGGTGGAAACCTAGATCAAGCCCTTAGTGCAACAGGAGTTCCAAGAACAAAATTAAACCTTAGCCCCGCAAAAATACTTCAAGATGGTAAGTCCATTCTTGCGATGTACGATCAATATGGACAAGTCCATGTTCCTAAAGACGCTCAAGGTAATGCCTATGATACTGCTCAAAAATCGGGGTCTGTTCCTGCCAACATCCAAGAGATCGAATATCTTAAAACACTAGGCATGACACCTGAAGAAGCCAGAGACACCGTTTATAATTCAGGTTGGAATCCTCAGAAGGCACAAGCTGATATTTATACAAAAATATATAAGTCCCTGATGGATGACTTCTCAAACCCAAGAACACCTGAACAAGCTCATACTGAAGCCCTTGCCCAATCTCAACGGGCTATTGCTGCCTTGAGCCAAAAAACACAACCTCAAACACAATCCCAGCCTCAAACGCCCAATCCACAAACAGTTTCCGATGGGCCGCCAATGGGACCTGATGGGAAAGTGGATTATCAAAATATCCCTGTTGGCACGGTTTATACTGTTCAAGGTAAAGGTCAGTATCAATACATCGGCAATGGACAGTTCAAAAAGGTAGCGAACTAAATTCCATAACCCTCTAAGCCCTCACATTCCACAAGGTCCACCTTGTCATAAGGAATGTAAGTTTCTAGGTCCAGTCCTTCGGAACCTAGCTTATTACGTAAATAATCGGGGTTTATCTCCAGGCATTTATCAAACAATTCAGCGTTATCTAAAGCAGTTTGATATGTCATTGACTGAGTGAATTTATCTCGATCGTTATCAGTGACGAGCAAACATGCCGTCACCAACAAACCCAAGAATACCGTCGCAATATAACTATCCCTCATGACTAGAGGATAGTGCATTTGCGTGGAATTTCTACGTTTATTTTCTCCCAAAACAACAGGGCATTGTAATGGATCAAAACATCTTTACTGGTGAAGAGCTATTTGGACAACCAAGCAATAGCCAAAACAATCAGGACCTTATCTCCGGTGAAGATCTGTTTGGTGGCACTACAAACGTTGGTAATGAACAACCCCGTGGTATCCGTAACAATAACCCGGGCAATATCCGAAAAACCGATATTGATTGGCAAGGTGAAGTACCAGGTCAAGATAATGAATTTGAAACGTTTGAAACCCCTGAACATGGTGTAAGAGCTCTTGCTCGAAATGTTGGCACTTATCAAAAAGAACACGATGTAAATTCTCTTCGTGGTTTGGCTGGACGTTGGGCTCCTCCAACTGAGAATAACACTGACGCATACATAAACTCTCTTTCACAATCTACCGGCTATGGTCCAGATCAGGCTTTGGACTTCTCAGATACAGAAGTTATGACGAATGTATCAAAGGGGATCATTCAACATGAGAATGGCCAAGCTTTACCTGATGGAGTTGTCGAGCGCGGGATTGCTATGGAGCGAGGAGTTCCGGAAGTTTCTCAGCAGCCTCAACCCACTCCCGATACTGGCCAGCAGGTTTCTGGCGAAGAACTGTTTGATAAGCCGGTTGTTGATCCATTCGAAGGGGAGGGTTTTGGACCATTATTTAAAAGACGTGGCCAACAATTTGTTGAAGGTGCGGTAGATACCTTTGCTTCTGTTCCTGAAGGCATTGCTATTTCAGGTGCAATTTTTGATACAAGCGTAAAACAACAAGCCCCAGCAAGAATTCAAGAGTTGATGGGGGCTGTTGAACGGGTTGGGGGTATTCTTCAAAGCGGGATATCTCCTCTTAATGGAAAGCCGTTAACACCAGACGAGGCCACAAACTACGAACAACGTTATGCAAATGATCTGGAAGCCGTACAAAATTGGATAGAACTCGGTCAGGCTGATGTTTTGCCTGCACGAGATAGACCTCTGTTTAAAGCGGGGGATGAGTTTCGGGACGCATCAAGAGAAGTATTTGGTAAACCGGACTCAAGAGACGACTCTTTCTTTGGAAAAGTTGCAGGAGGAGCGGGTAACGTTGTCGCATATGCTGGCGGATCTCTTGTCACAGGTCCTGTAGCGCCTTTAACGGGCGCTGCCCTTGGTGCAGCACAGAACTCTTCCAGTACTTACAAAGAAGCTATTGAAGCTGGTGCTGATGAAGAAACGGCCATGCAAGCCGCACAAATAGGCGGTCTGATCGGGACCTCTGAAATTATCCCTATTGGTCGAGCCTTAAAGGTTTTACCCCAATCTGTTCGATCAAAGTTTACAAGTTTGTTTTATCGAAGGCTCATAAAAATTGGTACTGGAGCGGGAGAAGAAGCAGCACAGGAATATTTAGCAACTGTTGCAAATAACCTCGTGGCCAGCGGGTTATATGATCCTGATCGGGGCTGGGATGAAGGAGCTTGGGAATCTGCAGCAGTAGGTTCGATACTTGGCGGCGGTATGAGCACAGTGGGTGCTGCTCGTGACAACAACAAAGCACCTGCAACTGCTGATTTGAAAGCCCTTATGGAAGACGGGCGTACTGTCGAGGATATCAAAGCTGATGAAGCCACTGCTCAAGCTGAACAAGTCAAACTTGCTGAAGTGGAAGCCGAAGCTGGTAAAGCGGCAGTACAAGAAAACAATAATCTTCCGGACAAAGGTGAAACAGTTACCGTTACAACACCTACCGGAGAGACAGTAACAGGTACGATTGAGGATTTCTTTTCAGATAGTGTAGAGGGAGAAACGGTCGAAGGATTCCAAATCATTACTGAAGATGGAAGCCGTGAGGTCATTGATATGGCTACCGTGTCATCTGTCGGTAGAGGCAAGGCCACACAAGAAGCACCGATCGAGGTAGAGACTTCTGAGCATGTTGAAGTTGCTGCAGCTCAAGTCGAGACACCAAGTCCCGCTCAAGCTGAAGCTGGGAATTATAAAAAAGGACATTTGAAGCTTGGTGGTTTGAATATTGCGATCGAGACTTCGAAAGGATCAGAGCGAACTGGGGTAGATGGGAATGGAGCGCCTTGGTCTGTCACGATGCCTGCTCATTATGGCTATGTGAAAAAGACAGAAGGTGCGGACGGTGATCAGGTAGACGTATATATCGGGCATAATCCAACATCACAGAATGTTTGGGTGGTTGATCAGATAGACCCACAAACAGGTAAGTTCGATGAACATAAAGCTATGTTGGGATACGACCTGCAGCAAGAAGCTATTCAAACCTATCATGCCGGGTTCTCTGATGGCACTGGACCTTCAAGAGTTGGTGCCGTCACGCCAATGTCATTTGATGGCTTTAAAACGTGGCTGAACAAATCAGACAACACTCAACCAATTTCATTCAAAGAACAAAGCCCGTCGCCTACAAATACCGATGTGGCCTATAAACAACTTCTAAACATTGTCCAAAACACAAAAAAGCCTCTTCATGCGGCACGTCTCGCGAAAGAAGTAGGTATAGAGCCTGCAGAAGCCACCCGCTTGCTTGATAGCATGGCTTCGTTTGGAAACGGCCTTACTAAAACAGCCAAGGGCTATAAGCGGAATGCAGTAAGAACCAAGCCTTTAGACGTTCTATCATTCATTTCTCAAAACGGTGGCATTCAAGATAATGAAAACCATCAATTAAAATCGAGTAGGGATGCTCAAAGGTTTATACCTGGCGCCGGGAACATCGTTCGAAACAATGGCCTTGATATTGACGCCATGGGGGAGAAGCTATGGCAAGCTGGTTATTTTGGTAATTTGGCGTCTGTGCAACGTCCAACAACAGGAGAAGTGCTCGACTTAATTGAAACTTCTTTATCTGGAGAGGGGCAATATTCTGAAGAAGATACGAATACAGTACTTGAACAACAAGAAATAGAACGTAACTCTGATAAGACCGCTCAACGTGATCAAATCGAAATGCACGTTAGGGCTGTTGGCGAAGAAAACAGATTTGATTTTACGGATGAAGAATATCAACGTATTGTCAATGAAGTAGAAAAAGGCGCAAGCATAGAAGATGCTCTTCTAGATTTCGCCGAAAATCAAGCATTTCAACCTTTACCAGATAGTGGGCAGGTACTTACAGATGACATCCTCGACCAAATCTTTGAACCCCCGCATACTCGAAATAGAGAGGAAGTCAGCCGTGATAACCCAAATGGAGAAAGAAATAATCGGGTTGTCGCCGGAAGATCTGAACGAACTGAACAGACGCAAGAACAACATGCAGGCCGCAGTCCGGATGATGGCCAACAAACAGAGCGAACCGACCAAGGCGAACAATACATCGTCCAAGGTGCCGAACAGCTAAGTAAAAACGAAGTCGGCCACCAACGAAACCGAAAGGCGGTTCGACGACAACGATTATCTGAGAACCAGAAGGTTCGCGGAGAAAACCAGCCCATCGAAGATATTTCCGGTGGGCTTTTTGATTCCGCTAAAAATCAGGGAGACATGTTCTCTGAAAAGACTTCTGCTTCAACTGAACTTCATCTTCGAGTAGCTACCCCAGAACAACGGCAAAAGCTATTCAGCGAAATCAATAAATCTCTAGACGTAGGGAAAAGTGACGCCACTTTACTTAAAGGGCATAACATCGCGGATCACGAACAAGATCTACGCGAAGCTGGATGGACCGAGGACGAAAAAGGCTTCTGGTTCAATAAAGATAAAACAGGTTCTCTATTCTTCCGTTCTCAAGGACAAGATTCTAGCCCAATTATTCAATGGCAAAGAACAGATGATCATCCCGGCCCTGTATCTTTAGATAATCACCCCTTTGGCCGTGATATTCCTCATATCAACACCCTGAAAGAATCGCGCCACAATCAGGAAACCCGCGCCCAGATTAAACAAATGCGGGACTGGATGTGGACTTTCTATAAAGAAAACATTGCTGGAACTTCAGTTGAAGTTGAGAAATTGGGGAAGGTTATTTTTGATGATGGCCGGAAAATTAAGAACTCTTCAGCTAATCCCTACAAGATCGCTCTTATTCCAAAATTGCCTGAGATTGTCAGAACCTCAAAATACGATGAGGTCGTTCCTCACGATACCAGTAAGAACGATAAGAAGGCCGCACAATCCCGTAATGTAAAATCATGGCATCGTCTTACCAATAATATCTCAATTGATGGCAGAGTTATTCCCGTCACCATACTGGTTCGTGAAGATTCCAGCGGGAACTTCCATTATAATATTGGACTGATTGAGGAAGAAATTCAGCTCGGGGCAAACCCTGAAGACAAAAAAAGAGGCCTTCTAAAATCCGATACGCCGACCCCGCTAGCAAAGCGGGCGGAAGCACCGGAAGAGAAAGCCTCTAACCAGAATATAGTATCAAATGAGGGAAAAAGCAATACTGTCATTGTTTCTTCATTGTCTGAAGTAGACGCCTTTAACCGTCGCTTGCTTGATGGCCAGGTAACACCAGAGGAAGTTAAGCAGGGTTTTGAAAGTGTAATTGAGAATAAAGAAGCTCTCACAGCCGAATTAAGCAAACTAACTAAGGATCAGTTACTTAAAAAGATTAATTCATATTCAATAACAAAAGCCGATAAAAAAGATAAACTTGTTAAAGTCGCTTATGACGATTTTGTATCAGACTTCCATCTAGAAGATAGCATTTCCTACAACCCCTTTGACAAAGGTGGACGCGAAAAAGTTATCCGCTCTTCTGTTGAAAAGCTAACTCAGGGTGATATCGACGCCTATGCAAAGAAAATTGCTGAACGTCGTGAAAAGTATATGGCCGCCCAAAAGAAACGCGCTGAAGGTTTCAAAAACCCACAAACACTAGAAGACTTCCGACTTATTATCTCCATTAAGGGATTAGATGGGCTCACTGCTGAACAACGGGTGAAGTACGATGATCTGATCGGATCAACCGGACGTGAAAAGCTTGAACAGAAACGAAAAGAAGCTGCTGTTGTTCGTGGCGTAGAACTTGGCAATACGGAAATGGATATAGTGAAAACTACCCATTCAGTAAAAGGCCATGACCTATATGTCGTCAAGCTTTCCGATCGAGTAGAGCGAGATACCTACAAGGAACTTGTCTCAAAAGCTAAAAAACTTGGTGGATACTACAGCCGCTACGCCAAAGGCGATGCAATACCTGGCTTCCAATTCAAAACAATGGAAGATGCTGAACGCTTTGTCGCGCTGAAGGATGGCAATGTATCCACGGCAGATAAGCAAGAGGCTAACAGAGAAGACAAGAAGTCCAATACCGTTGAGCGTCTTCAAGGTATGGCTGAGAAAATGCACTCTGATGCTGATACTTCTCTCAATACGGATCGCAGGGTTAATACTGCTCGTCAATCTAGCATGGCTGCTTCTGCTGAAGCTGATGCTCAAACCAAGAAACGTATTGCAACATCCATTCAAAATATTGCTGACGGCTTGGCTGAAGGGAAAGTCAAACACCTTCAGGACATCCGAACCCGTGCCGACGTTGAAACCCTAGACAGCATTCTCTCTTCTGGCAAAAGAGAAGAGGCCCGGGCAGCTCAAAAGGCTGATGGAGATTCATATAAAAAATATGAAGAGATCAGGAATACCCCAGTTACGGAGAAAACAGTTGATTTTATCCGATATCCTTGGCCTCAACTTTATCATGATTTTGCAGCAGATATAGCAAGAGTAGGGGCAACCCTACCAGGTTCAAAGATGGCGGCAGTTCGCCTTGGTAAACTGGTTTCTAAGTATGAAAGAGCCGGTAAAAGCCTCGTCGAATTTAAAACGGCTCAAGATATTGTAGATATCCGCAATCTGTCAGAGGCCGTTAACAAAGCAAAAGCCGGGGATAATCGTTCTGCAACAAGAGAAATAGACGAAACCCATTTCAAACGTCTTGTTAGAATGGGTATCACAAACCTTCCTTCTCTTCGAGCTGCATTACGTGAATATCTTGATTACCGCGGTACTACCAAAAAAGCGGATCCAATCAAAGAAGCTGAAAGAGCCCTCGTGGGGCGTAAGATTGACGGCTTCTTCCCAACTCCCAAAACTCTTATCGATCGTATGCGCGAAGAAGCGGATATCAGTTCTGAACATCGTGTTCTTGAACCATCTGCAGGTAAGGGAGATATCGCTCAAGCTCTGAAAGAAGATGCTTCCAATATCAGTGTTATTGAAATCAATTCCGAACTTCGCACACTACTTGAGGCCAAAGGCTTTAATCCGGTCGCAACTGACTTTCTTGGCCACAATGGAACGTATGATCGCATTGTCATGAACCCGCCTTTTGAAAAGGGGCAGGACATCGATCATGTTAAACACGCTTATGATCAGCTTGCACCTGGTGGTCGTGTTGTTGCGATTATGTCTGAAGGACCTTTTTATCGTCAGGATAAGAAAGCTTCTGGCTTTAGAGAATGGCTTGATAGTGTTGGTGGCTGGTCTGAAGAGAACCCTGCAGGATCATTTAAAGACGCTTTCCGTTCAACTGGGGTATCCACACGGTTGGTCGTTATCGATAAGCAAGAGATTGACATCAACTTACCGTCTCTGTTTCAAGCTACCTACAAACCATCGATCGCGACAAAGGCTGAAAAGCTTGAAAGGGAAATTGTTAAAGAATTAAACCGGATTGCACCCAATGTTCAAAGGGTAGAAATACAAGACGGTCTATTACAGGTTGGTGGAAAACCAGCTACCGGGAATTACTCTCTCGCTAAAGATATTATCCGTGTGGCTCTTACTGAAGAAGTTGATCCTAGATGGTCAGCTCGTCACGAAGTTATTCACCACCTGGTACACACCGGACGTCTAACAAATGCTGAATGGGATGTGCTCAAAGATCAAGCCCAAACAGTTTGGCGTGGGAAGTACCAGACAGACATTTATTACGGTAGTTTTTACAGCCGCTTTGATAAGGAAACTTCTGAACACTTCTTGAACGAAGAAGCGGTTGCTGATGCTTATGCCCATTGGAAAACCAATAAGCTTAATGTTCCAAAATCTGTTGAGAAGATCTTCCAGAAAATTCGTAGAATATGGAATGCAATCAGAACTTATCTGAACGGGAATGATTACCATAGCTGGAACGACGTGTTTGAAAACATCGATCAGGGGAACTTGGGTAATCGTCGTTCGCCTTTAACTCAAGTTATTGGTCAGAAGGGTTTTGAAAAAGAAGCGGCTTCTTTCTTTGGCAAAGACGCCGATGTACCAGCACTCTTTAAAAAATCTCAGGAAGATATCAAAACCATTATCCAACATTACAGCGGAACGGATAGCTTCTTAACCGCCAATACCAAAGAAAACAGAGACATTGAGATTGTCGAGCGTCAGGACTCGCAGGATCTTAATGTTCTCAAGCGTTGGTTATATACCCCAGCTTCAGCATTTAAAAAATGGCCGGCTCTTCAGCAGCTTCAAAAACAGGGTGTTAAGTCAGAAATTGAAATGAGCAAGTTTGTTCGCAGGCTTTCTGGTGACTATGACACTATACGCTCAAAACTTAGTTCAACTGAATTCGATGAACTGTCAGAAGTTCTTTTCCTTGGTGATAGTAATCAACAGGAATTTACATCAGCAGAACTCAAGGAAATGTCTATCTCTGATAAGGTAGTCGATGCTTATGCTGCCACACGTACTTTGTTTGAGAAACTTGGTCGTTTCGTAGATCAACACCGCCGTGCAATGGTGCCTTCGCTGCGGAAACAGAAGCTTGCCCTTATCATTAAGATGTCTCGGTATAGCGATCTTTCCAGACCACAATTCCAAGCTCTGTTTGATAAGCGCAGTAGGTTGAAACGTAAGCTTCGTTTGGGTGAGGGGGAAATAACAAAGCTTCAGGCTGAGATTGATACTATTGAAACCAAGCTTGGCTTTAATGGAAAGAAAAGTGAACTCTTTGAAGCACCATTAGAAGAAGCGGATAAGGTCGATGCTGCATTAACTCAAACGTCGGTTAGAACCCGTAAAGGTTATGTCCCTCATAAATTCTTTGGTTCATGGGCCGTTTATGAAAAAATCACGGTTGATGGTGAAATCCAACATAAACTTGTCGCAGGAGAAAGTGGTTTCCATCCGGACAAGGACTCAGCGATTTCGACCGCCAAAGTTTTCCTGGCAGAAAAACCTAAAGCTGATTTAGTTGTACAGCCGGTACAATTCCAATTCCCGAATTCAGAAGCCACCGCCTTAACGGATGCTTCCTACTGGCGCTTTATGAAATCGATTGGCGATCAATTCGCGATCGAAGGGCAAGAGTTGCAGGATATCGTTCATGGTGTTGCGCGTCGTAAATATCGCAGGAGACAGGCTTCTTTTGCTCAATTCCGTCAAGGAACTAAGGGATACAGCCAAGATTTTGATAAAGTAATGATGGCCCATATTGGCGAAACTGTGCGTTATGTGATGCTCGATCGCCTTAAGTACGATGCTATCAATACAATGGAAGATATGGGGCTATCCCCGAATAGAACGGCAAACCAGCAACAGCAGGTTCTTCAGGATGCAGTTCATTCTTGGTTACGAGATATGAACGGCCAGAAACAACCCGTGGAGTCCCAAGTCGATGAATTGTTCTCTAAGCCTTGGGCAACACCTCTAAGGGTAGCTCTTGCTTCTGGATCTTCTGTAGCGGCGCTAACAACATTCGGAATATCAGCTAACCCTATTATCGGTAGTTTGTTGGGCTCTTATATCGGGTATCGTTTCTATGCGGCTTTGAAAGATGGTGGAGAATTTAAAACCAGAGCTATAACCGGGGCTATGCTCGGAGATATGGCACATCTTAAGCTTGGGTCTTTCTTTAACGTATTCTCTGCAATGGTAAACCTTACGCAGACAGCCATAAATACACTGCCTGTTATGGGAGGTGACACACTCAGAGGCTTCAAACGGTTAGAAGAAGCAATGAGAAGTAGGATTGCAGGCAAACCAAATCGTTATTGGAGACTGCTAGAACGTGCTGATGTTGTTACTCAGTTCAAATACAGTGAGGTAGGTGCAAAGCAGTTCAAGCGTGAAAGTTGGCTACCCAAGGCTTCTCTTTATTTGTTTGATAGTGCAGAGCGGTTTAACCGTGCTGTATCATTCTTAGCAGGATACGAGAAAGCGAGAAGAGCTGGCAGTACAGAAGGTGAAGCCTTCAGAGCTGGTGAAAAGGCCATGGTGCAAACTCAGCATCACTATGGCAACGCCAACAAACCTGAAGTGCTGCGCTCAACAATTGGCCGTGTTCCTCTGCAGTTTAAAAACTATATGTTCCAGCAGATCGCGTTTGTAGCCAACCTGAAGAGTAAAAAGGAAGTCGCTGTATTCCTGTTGGCCATGTTCCTTATGGCTGGTTCCTTGGGTATACCTGGTGCGGATCTTCTCGATAAACTTCTTGAAGCGCTATTTGATTATTCTCCAATTGAGGAAATCAAAAAGATGGCTTTGCAGATGCAAGCTGAAGGAGAGTTATCAGCCTCAATCGGGAATATTCTATCTCGTGGTCTTCCATCTCTTCTTTCTGAAGATATTTCTGCCCGGGTGGGTATGGGTGACAAGTTCCTACCAACCGAAGCCAGAGATTTTCAAGGGCCTTGGGCCACAACAATTGATAGTGCAGTTAGATTGGGTGAACTTAATGCTACCGTTGCAGATCAACTCAGAAACCTTTCAACAGGTCTTGGTCGCCCTCTAAAATCACTTGAAGCCTATGCAAACGGAATGCCTTTAGAAACGGGCATAATGAGGCCTGTAGACTTTTATGAAGCGTTAAAAGACGACAGGATTGCTTATACTAATCCATGGTTTGGCGGGGCTCTGGAATATGACGAACGACAATTGAGTGAATCGGATCTTATCAGAATGGCCGTAGGTTCTACGCCTATGCATGTTGCCCAAGGTAGAGACTTAAACCAAATAGCAAAACGCGCAGCGGAAAAAGAGCAGGCCAAAAAAGAGAAAATCATAAACGCTCTAACTGAGGCCTACAGAGAAAGAATGCTTGGTGGGAATGTTGAAGTGGTCAAAGCCGACCTCAAAAAGATTTTCCAAGAAGCAAAAGACAAAGATATCAAGATTACCAAGCAACAAATTCGTGTGGTGATCGATAAGGTAACCACTCCTCGTATTATGCGGAATGTAAAACGTTCCCGTAAATCTGTACGACAAGAACTATTCGGATATGCCAAGGCGGTCGCACCCGATGTTTTTGGACAACCAACCTCTAAAAACTGAGAGTAGATATGGGAACAACAAAAGCAATTGGTTTAGATACAAATTGGCTTCAGGTATCGAACATAGGAGAGCACGTAACAATTATTCTTCAAAATGATTGGGAGGCTCTTGTTCATTATGGAGATGTGGAACCGGCTAATGGTACTCCAGATTTTCTAACCCTATCCCGCAAAAGTCGCACTATCTCCTTGAGCACGACGACATCTCCGGTTTGGTGTCGTTCACAAGGTTCTGGGTCTTTAATTACAGTGTTGAAAGGGTAATGTTTATGAGCGGGATTTCCCATGGAATAAAGAATACGGGTGGTGGAGGAGGAGGAGGGAGTGTTTCTGGGATTTCCGATGTGCCAGGACTAAAGACAGCTTTGAATACTAAACAAGATACGAGCGCATCCTTTAGCGGGGTGTACGGTGATCTTTCAGGAAAACCCAGTTTGTTTTCTGGGGGCTATGCAGATTTATCCGGAAAGCCAATTTTGTTTTCAGGAAGTTATACTGATCTATCTAATAAACCTTCCCTATTCTCAGGAAATTATTCTGATTTATCAGGAAAACCATCTCTCTTCTCAGGGAGCTACGGTGATTTATCTGGCTTACCTTCTTTGTTTTCAGGTGATTACGCCAATCTTTCCAACAAACCTGTTGTCTATTCCTATTTCCCAATTTGGGCAGAAGAAAATGCTGATATCGCCAATGGGACTCATGAATGGGCTTTCGGCAATGGTGGCAACACTATTAGTGGGATGGGTGTTGTCATGTCCTTTGACTGTGAGCTTGTTGGTCTAGGGTTGTGTACTAAAGGGACGGCAAGCGTTGAAGTAGAGGTAATTAAAAACACCGGATCAACGGGCAATAGTGTTGCCATTTCAAATGGCACCAAAGCACATTCTGAATTTGAATCCACGCCTATTGCTTTTGTGGCTGGTGATGCAGTGAATTTTAAAACTGTTATTGGCTCGGCAACTTCTGATGCTGCGATTATAACCGCTTGGTTTAGGAGGAAAGTACTTTGAAAACCCTTGATTGGTCGTTGTACCCTAACTTCTCACGCTCAGAGTTCGAATGTAAATGTGGTTGCCGTAGTGCTGATATGGATCCGGATTTTATGTGGAAGCTGCAAGAGTTACGTGATGACCTAAAGCAGCCTGTAAAGATTACCTCGGGCTTTCGTTGTGAAAACCACCCAGCCGAGAAGAAGAAGAAACGCGGTGGCGCTCACTCTATTGGCCATGCCGCTGACATTAGGATTTCTTCAGCGCGACAACTTGGCAAAATATTGGTAGGCTTTGAAGGTTGGGGCTTTAAAGCAGTAGGCGTTGATAAAGATTTCGTACATCTGGACGACAAGCACCCTTACTTGGATCGTTCGAAACTTGTAGCTTGGGGTTATTAACTCATGCAATCAATCAAGCTTGGTTGGGTTTTCACAAAGCCCTATCAGTACAAGAAAATACTCAGATCTGATAAATGGCTGGTTTGCAAAACACCTCTCGACGATGACGAGCAACTTGTTTTCGAACGAGCGAAATCCGCATTTGATAGCTTAAAGCCTGATTTCAAATATATAGCTGATCGTTTTGGCCCTTGGACACTTCGCAAGCAAAAGAAAACTCTTAGTGATGGCCATATCTATATTGGTGATTGTGACGGCTTTGCTGTTGAGTGTCTGCGTAGATGCAAAGATCTAGGGGTATCTCCACATCGTTTCAGGATTGTTGCGTGTGTAACCGAGAACAAAGAAAAGCACATGGTTAGCACCATTGAGACAGAAGAGGGGTCTATTGTCTTCGATTGCCGTGCAAATGGTCTTACAGACATCAACACCCTTTTGTTGAAGGGCTACAAATTTAGATCCGGATCGAGCCCAAAAGGAAACTGGCATCAGATTTTAAACAGGAGAGAATAGTGCGAACGATTACAATGATTATTATTTCAGTCGCCTTTTGGGCGGCTTTTTTTATACCTGCAGCTCAAGCACAAAACCAGTGCGACAAACGGGCTGCAATCCTTGAAATGCTTTCAACTAGGTATAGCGAAAAGACCCAATCCCTTGGCGTCACGAATAAGGGGGGATTGATTGAGGTCCTTACCAGTAAAGACGGCAGCACATGGACAATCATTGTCACGACGCCTTTAGGGGTCAGTTGTCTTGTCGCTGCAGGAGAGGGTTGGAGATCAATAGATAAAACGAAAGGTGATGGTGCATGATTATTACGGTTCATGGTTTTAACTCCGATCCCAACTCTCCAAATCCAAAAGAGAGGCCAACAGCTCAACAATGTGAATTTGCCAAGGCTGTAGAGCCATACACGACCAAGCCTTTCAACTGGTTTTCTTCCCTTCAGGGAAAACTGGACAACATTATCATGGCTTGGGAGGCTGAAAGGTTGCACACCTATTCTCACGCCTATCAAGATTTAGCACCAATAGCTTCAGTCGACTTCTTGGATTTTGCACGAGAATACGCTGAACGTTCAGGTCCTGTTGATGTCTTCGCCCATAGCCTCGGCTCTCGTGTTGTTCTAAAGGCCGCACAACAAGAGCCCGAACTATTTAACCGTATTTGTCTGATCAATGCTGCAGAGCGTGTCGAAATCGCTTATCCAATAATCAAATCACTACCGGCTTCAGTTAAGATCCTGAATGTCTGCGTTGAGGGCGATAAGGTTCTGGATAAGCTGGCTGGCTATTGTTCGCCAGGTTGGTTCACAAAAGAAAAGATCCTTGGCCAAGACGGGTTTTTACCTTCCCAACAAGAGATAACTAAAAGCTGTTATCGTGAAATCTTCTTGGATGACCCTCTTATGCAAGAGCGTATGAAAGAGAAATATTATCTCGATTTACGTGGGGGAGGCGATCACCACACCAGTTATAAGTACCAAGGAAATCATGGGCTGTACTGGCGGTTCTATAATGATGAATTAGAGTTTTGAATTTTTCATGTAGAGAGTAGTAACTATTGAGATGTCACTAAGGTTGGGTATTATCTAAATCTTGGAGGTTTATTGTAGCTTCATTTAAATCACGGTTTGTTGATGGGTTTGTAAAAGGGTTTGTAAAAGGGATTGTAATTGAAGGGCCCTTTTTTTGGTTTATTGGATTAAATGGAGAACTTTCCCAAGGGGTAGGGGTAACGGCCACGGTGGGGATCCGGTTTGAAATAATTTCCCGGTTTGACATAAATTCTATGTCTCTTGGCGGGGGAAAATAGGAAGAAGTTAAAAAATTCAACTGATTTTGCGATTTTTCAAGAGAAGCCGTTAGTATCGCATTAGTACGCATCACAGATTCAAGATTTTTATTTACTGTGGCAATGTTTTTCTCTAGTTGGACCACTTTAGTCGTAAAATTTCCTTCGTTATCGTAAGATATTTCGACCTTGCTTCCTGTGCCAAAGGCAAATATTGGGGTTACTGCTAAAATCCCTGCAATGCAGGTTAATTTGACGTTTAATCTCTTAAAAATTCCCCAAGAAATTGCAAATATTATAAGCGAGCCTATCGAAAGTGTAATAATTTTTATGATGAATAAGGTAGAAATTTCCATCTCATGATCTTTCGAGACTTAGGTAAATCACAAGTTATATTGCTCGCCTTTATAGATGTTATCAACGAAATAATATTTTTAGTTGTACCGCCTTGACCAAACATTAACATGTTCTCTATATGTTCTCATCATGACATATCGTACAGATGAAATTTTCAAGACTAACTTTCTCATTACTCTTTATGAAGTATCTGAGTATAGGCGCAAGAAGGTGAAATCGGTAACCTTTGAACAAAAACACCCCCCAATGGAGGAAGCTAGGGCTATGCTTGCTGATTACATGGATTCTCATGAAGTTGGCGCGGTTATGATTTCGGGGCCAGGTGGAGCTCGTATTTTATTTCACGAAAAAGGCGATGATGAACCTTCTGAAATGGCGTATGATGAGACAATTCAAACAATAGAAGCGTGGTAAATTTAAAGAAAATCAACGTATTTGCGCTTATAATGGATGGGTAGTATTAGTTTACAAAGCAGAGATATACATAGCCAAAATTAACCATTTTTTTACAATTAAATCTTTGTAAAAAAAGACACTTGCATTAATCCGCCGTTAACGCATCTTGCATAGAATAAGGGCGAATTTACTTAAAAGTTTTTGTTAATGTGAGGACATCGTGAAGGCTGCATATCTGCAAACTATTTCTCTAGTGGAGCGCTTGCATCGTCAGTGTCTAGAGGTCGTTAAGGCTGAACTAGATCGCCGCGGCATCCGTGACCTGAACAACATTCAGGCTCTAATCTTATATAATATTGGTGATGAAGAACTCTCCGTCGGCGAGTTGACCCATCGTGGATATTATTTGGGATCTAACGTTTCATATAATGTGAAAAAGATGGTTGAGAACGGTTATCTCAATCAGGAGCGTTCCCCGCATGATCGCAGGTCTTTTCATGTACGCGCATCAGAAAGTGGCTTAGAGATATTCAAGGCGATCTCCACGCTTTTTGATGCCCATGCTGCACTGATCAGTGGTGGGGTTGTTACCGACGAAGATCTCAGAGTAACAACTGCAACTTTGCATCGCTTACAGCTTTTCTGGGCTTCGCCAATGCCGATGGGAGGCATTAACCCTGCTGCACAATAGCATTTCTTTGGTACAAAATACGTATTGAGAATATTAAGGCCTCTGCTATTTTGCAGGGGTCTTTTTGTTTTATTATTGGTAATAAGTTATGAACAAAGTTGAAAAAGGCGTCATTATTGAGTTCTCACAAGTAGGTGCATACGTCAAAGTCAGTGCATTCCACGAGCCTACGATGACGGAAGTATCTATTGTGGGTGATCCCCGCGAAACCGAGGAAAAATTGAAACAAACTGTTCTCAATAAACTTCGATACGTCCTCAATAAGTCGCAAAACCAAAGTTCAGATAAACCAAGTACTGAAAAGCCAAACAAACGTGGAATTATCGTTTGATCTGAACATGTACTAGAATACTCTTACACATCTATTTACGTAGAGGGGCGCGAGAATGAAGTGGGTGTTAGGGGGAATTTTGTCGTTATTCCTCTCTGTTTCATTTGCTGTAGACAATAGTGCGTTTACGGCAAAGTATTACGGGCTATTATCTGGTAAATGAAAATCAGATTGGGGGAACGGCTGGACGTTTAAGCCTGGAAGAACCTTCTCATTTGGACTTTACCTAGCTAGAATCCGCCAAAGAAAAATACAAAATTGCACTCCTTATTCCCCAGCTCGCCGATACCTGGGAAACATTTTCATATGCCGCGATGGAGGCATCTAAAAGGTTAAACCTCGATATAACTATTTTTTCTGCCAATAGTTATATTAACTATGGTCTTCAAGTTAGGCAGCTGACAAGAAAAGCTGTTAGATATGACGGCATTCTACTATCCACTATTGATAGTTAGAAAATGGCAGAGGCTATTAATAATATCAGCTGAACGACTCCTATTGTTGGTTACGCCCATGAAGTTTTTGCCCCTGGCATCGATGCTAAGGCAATGGTTTATTATTTTGATGTCAGCTATCGATTAGGGTAGTGGGTTAAAGAGCATATCCAAAAAAACAAACCCCAGGGTAAGATAAAGGTTGCCCTGGTTATGGGGCCGAAGACAGCTAGTTGGTCAGAGGATATGCTTGAGGGCTTTATCGCATCTCTCAACGATGATCCAACTTTACGAGATCGCCTTGAAGTAATTCCAGTGTTACACGGACACACGAAAGCAATTATGCAAGAGCGTTTGGTCCGCCTTGTTCCCGACCTTAATGATGACATAGATTATCTCTATGGGATTGCGCCCGCAATAGAACGTGCGGCAGACCTTAAGGAAGAATACAGTGAAAAACATCCCAACCTCAATCTGATAGCTGCTTATTTTAACGCTGAACTTTTTCCTGCAGTACAAAGGGGGGAGGTCTTAATTTCAGCAAGTGATGATATGATTTCCATTGGTAATATCGCTGTAAGTAATTTGTTACGTCTTATAAGAGGCGAGAAACCAAATTCTTCAGCGGGAACCTTCCCATATGTAGCTGGGCCAATGGCTCAATTGATTACGGCAGAAAATGTTCACAAATATTCCTTTGAAGACCTATTTGGTCCTAAAGGTTTTTCTCCAGAGGTATCACATTAAGGTTTGAATAAGAGTGAATTCATTTTTTTACCCTGATATCATAAAATGAATAGCTGCATTGTTTAAAATGATAAAATAATTAGTTGACTTATTTTCAATCTGCCCTATATCTCCTTTCAGAAGCGTAGCATTTGTTTTGTGTTACTGGAATAACCGGTATCCCTGTTAAATTAGTTATCCCCTGACAGTGTGAGCTCTATAAAACGTATGTTGCACCGTGTAATTTACGAAATCTATACTCCTGTGAGAGGAATATTATTATGCCTAATGGTACAGTTAAGTGGTTCAATCCAACTAAAGGTTTTGGTTTCATCGAGCCTGACAATGGCGCGGACGATGCTTTTGTTCACATTTCAGCTGTTGAGCGTGCTGGTCTTAGCACACTAAACGAAGGTCAGAAGGTTTCTTTTGAACTTCAAGCTGGAAATAACGGAAAATCTTCCGCTGAGAACCTAACCATTATCGATTAATGGTTTATAACTCCGCCTCCAAATATTATTTGGAGGCGGATGTTACCTACAATATGTAAGTAAAACATATCGTCACTTCTGATAAAGCCTCTTCAAAGCTTTGCGCTTTAGAATGTTTTTATCTGGATAAATAGCCAACATCCCCCCCAAATATCTGAATTTACATCTTAATAGATGAAATTATGGGCTGATTTATTTCTGAAACCAGCCATCTCCTTTTATGATCCCATCCATTTGCCTATATAATTGCCGGCATATGACCGGCATATGAAATGAAGACGATAAAAGTGATCCCGAAGTTTAGCCACTTCTGAGGCAAGATTTTCAGGCTCTTCCATTATGAAGATTTTTGTGACTAGCCCTGGTTGTTTACAACACATCAGTTACACCAACACACCAACGGTAAGTACTTATCCTCAGGCCATTTAGGTCCCGTCTACTTGGAAAATAGGAAGTCCAACCCGACAGTCCAGAAAATTTGCCTAACGTAAATCTCTTGAATCCGCTTGTACTCCACCAAAATGAGCAACCCCAGTCAAAAAAAATAGTATGATTGATCGTCCCCTTTTCCTTGGCAAGTACTGAAATACCTTCGCGCCCCAGAGCCTGGGTAAAAGCTTTAGCGTCATCGGCTATGGATTTAAGATAAGCTGTTCTATGTTCGTGCCAAACCTGCATAGTTAGGCGCAGTGCACCTAATTTGGCCCCATCAAACATGACTTTGGTTCCGGCTTCACCGGCAATATCGCGTACTTTACCTACGGAGTACGGGAAGAAAGTAAGGATTCTTTTAATCGTTATGAGTTTGGGCTTTTCTACATCTTTGACGAGGCACGAACCTTCGGTTCGACGTTTTTTTTAGTAGTGGGGAATAAGTAGAATCATTCAAGTGCAATCAAAATATTGGCTGATTTATAAGAATCGTTTGTAGATTCAGATGTATAGGCAAATTAGGTGAGGCGTAATAATCGCCCAATCGCCTGCGACAAAATAGCACACATTTTTTACCAGGTTTTAAATATTTCCCATTTATTTCAATATATTAATGACACCACCTAGCTGTAAAATTAATTTAAATTCTTAGTTTTAGATGTGTATTCAAGCCAGTAGCTCTAATTCATGAGATATTTTCCTAACTCAGTGATCTTATCGGCAAGTTGTCTTGGTACAATAATGCCGCAGATGTTCTATAAAATGTACGTAAATTGTCTAGCATCAAACAAAAGAATCACATTATAACAAACCATAAAACTTAAACTCACTAGAGTTAGTTGGTGATTGGATAACAAAAACAGCTTGATAGACAATCAATTCCGTTAGGGAATGAGCTATATGCCACGCATTCTCATTTCATCTGAAAGTCTCTTGTGCTATTTATGCAGCTAACTTTTTTGAGATAACAATAAGCGCGGAAACATGAGTAAAAAAACCATTGTTTTAGCGGCAGACCACGCCGGATATGAACTAAAAGATTTACTAAAAGAAGATGTCATCGCCTTGGGATATGATGTTCTCGATTTGGGTACGAATAGCCCAGATCGTGTCGATTATCCTGATTTTGGAGCCGCTTTAGCAAAAGCAATTCAAAATGGTGAAGCTGACACTGGTATTCTTGTTTGTGGATCCGGTATCGGCATATCGATTGCTGCGAACAGGCATAGAGGAATCCGCGCTGCACTGTGTCACGACGAGACCTTGGCCCGTTTAGCTCGAGAGCATAACGATGCCAATGTTCTGGTACTAGGGTCCAGAACAACAGGTATTGAGGTAGCGAAAGCTTCCCTTAACACCTTCCTTAACACTGAGTTTGCCGGTGGCCGACATATCGGACGCATCGAAAAACTTAAATAATAATCACCTTTACCTGAGAGTGAAGTTGTCATGAGCTTAGATACAACGACCTTCTTTAACGCGCCTTTGGCCCAAACTGATCCTGAAGTTGCAACTGCAATTAATCAAGAACTGCACCGTCAACAAAATCAGATCGAACTTATCGCTTCTGAAAATATTGTATCCCTGTCTACGATGCAGGCATTGGGTACAGTGTTGACCAATAAATATGCTGAGGGCTATCCTGGCCGTCGCTATTACGGTGGTTGTGAATACGTTGATGTGATTGAAGACCTTGCAATTGAACGTGCTAAAAAACTGTTTGATTGTGCCTACGTCAACGTACAGCCCCACTCTGGTGCCCAGGCTAACCAGTGCGTTACTCTGGCTCTAATAAAGCCCGGCGACACCATCATGGGTCTTGATCTGGCTTCTGGTGGGCACCTTACCCACGGCTCACGTCCTAACCTGTCTGGTAAGTGGTTTAACGCTGTTTGTTACGGCGTGGATAAAGAAACTAGCCAGATTAACTATGACGAAGTTCGTGCTCTTGCTGTTGAGCACCAGCCAAAGATGATTATTGCTGGTGGTTCTGCTTACCCACGCGTTATAGATTTTGTTAAATTCCGCGAAATCGCAGATGAAGTCGGTGCTTATCTCCACGTTGATATGGCTCACTTTGCTGGCCTGGTTGCTGCAGGTATCCACCCAAGTCCACTTCCACACGCACATGTCGTAACAACAACGACACACAAAACATTGCGTGCTGGCCGTGGCGGTATGGTTTTGTCTAACGATCTTGATATCGGCAAAAAAATCAATTCTGCTGCATTCCCTGGTCTTCAGGGTGGCCCATTGATGCATTGTATTGCATCGAAAGCAGTTGCATTGAAAGAAGCTTTGGACCCAGATTTTAAAGTTTACGCGAAGCAAGTTGTTAGCAACGCTCAAACGCTGGCTGCGACACTCGTAGACAATGGGTTTGCCATCACAACGGGTGGTACTGATACACACCTCATGCTTGTTGATCTACGTCCAAAAGGACTTACTGGCAACATTGCAGAGGAAAGCCTCGATCGTGCAGGTCTTACCTGTAACAAAAACGGCATTCCATTTGATCCAGAAAAACCAATGGTTACTTCTGGTATCCGTCTTGGTACTCCTGCAGGTACAACACGCGGCTTTAAAGATGCTGAATTTAAGAAAGTTGGTGAACTAATCACTAAAGTCCTTGATGGACTGGCAGCAAACCGCGAAGATAACTCCAAAATCGAAGCGGAAGTTCGCAAAGAAGTCGAAGCACTTTGTGGCGAATTCCCGATTTATAAAGATTTGGAAATCTAGGTAAAGATCCGGGTTATGCCTTCCAAATAGTCATAACCCGGATCACCTTTCGGGGTGAATCAGTGAGGGAATATGCGCTGCCCGTTCTGTAGTAGTGAAGATACGCAAGTCAAAGACTCGCGTCCAACCGAAGACCACACGGCTATTCGCCGTCGACGTCAATGCGCCAGCTGTGGAGCTCGTTTCACAACTTTTGAACGTGTTCAGCTCCGTGAACTGACTGTCGTAAAAGGCAATGGTCACCGCGAGCCATTTGACCGGGAAAAAATCGCCCGCTCAATGAATATTGCCCTCCAAAAAAGAGATGTTGATCGTGACCGTGTCGAACGGGTTGTTAGTGGTATTGTTCGACGCCTGGAATCATCTGGCGAAAGCGAAATTGCCTCAGATTTAATCGGTGAATTGGTTATGGATGCGCTCGCCACCATTGATCAAATTGGCTATGTACGCTTTGCTTCTGTCTACAGAGACTTCAAGGAAGTAAGAGATTTTGAAGAATTTGTAGGTAAGCTTGGTGATGACCTTGATATTTTGGATCGTGAACCTTCTTAACGTTTTTGCTTAAACGCCGACCGTAGTTAAATAGAAAATTTGATATGTCAAGCGAACTTCGCAACGAGGACCTTCAACACATGGATGCGGCTCTGGGGTTGGCTGGGCGCGGGTTGGGCTCAACGTTTCCCAATCCAGCAGTTGGATGTGTAATTGTTAAAGATGGAGCTGTCGTTGGCCGTGGATTTACTCAACCAGGCGGACGTCCCCATGCTGAAACCGAAGCTCTCGCTCAAGCAGGTGATAATGCACGTGGTGCCATTGCCTATGTAACCCTTGAACCATGTTCCCATCATGGACTAACGCCTCCTTGTGCAGAATCTCTTATTAACGCAGGTATTAATCGCTGTGTTGTTGCAATGGAAGATACCGATACTCGCGTCCAGGGTCGTGGACTGGAATTAATGAGAACAGCTGGTATCGACGTTGATCTTGGAATACGACGACACGAGGCTGAAGAACTCAATGCAGGTTTTTTAACCCGTATTAGGCACGGAAGACCCTTGGTTACCCTTAAGGTTGCAACAACGTTGGACGGTCGGATCGCGACTAAATCAGGACAAAGTAAATGGGTGACAGGTGAGGCGGCCCGTCGCGCAGGCCACATGTTGCGGGTCAGACACGACGCTATTCTTGTTGGGAGTGGTACAGCCGTCCTCGATAATCCGAGATTAGACGTTCGTCTTGCTGGACTCGAAAAGCATTCACCTGTGCGTGTTGTAATGGATGGGCGTCTCAGGCTACCGCTTACTCATGACCTCGTTGCGAGAGCAAAAGAATGTCAGACAATTTTAATGACATTTGGCGATAATGACCCTGCACGTTTAGATGCTTATAAAGAAGCAGGTGTGGACGTTGTTTTCTTGCACAAAGATGAGTATGGATATATTAGTCCCGCCGCGGCTTTGAGGGAACTTGGAGAACGTGGAATCACACGTCTTTTAATTGAAGGTGGCGCTCATATTATTGGCTCTCTTCTAAAGGCAAATTTGGTTGATCGTATCGTTTGGTTTCGTGCAGCAAAGATTATTGGTGGCGATGGGGTTGCCGCTTCCGTTGGCTTTGGTCTTGAGCAACTTGAGTTAGCACCAAAATTTCATTTGACCTGTGTATCCAAACTGGGTGATGACATTATGGAAACGTACCGTCGGGATTTTTAAGATATACCCGAGAGAATAAACCCAGAAAACTGAACCTAGGGAAAAGCCTAAAGGCACAATAGAATGTTTACAGGAATTATTACTGATTTAGGCTCTGTTAAGGAGATTGAAGATAACGGCGACAAACGTTTTGTCTTCAACTGTTCTTATGACATGGAAACCGTCGATATTGGCGCATCAATAGCTTGTTCTGGTGCTTGTCTAACAGTAGTTGGCAAAGGACATGGTTGGTTTAGTGCCGATGTATCCGCCGAAACGCTATCAAAGACAACACTTGCAAATTGGTGTATTGATACCCCTGTAAATTTTGAGCGGGCATTGCGTCTAGGCGACGAACTTGGCGGGCATTTAGTTTCGGGTCACGTGGATGGCGTGGCTTTAGTAATCAGTATTATTCCCGAGGGCGATTCGCGTCGCTTTACTTTCGAAGCTCCAGAAGAATTATCAAAATACATAGCTCCGAAAGGCTCCATTGTTCTTGATGGTGCCTCCCTGACCGTAAATGAAGTAGATGGAAATCTATTTGGGGTTAACATTATTCCCCACACTGCTGAAATGACGACATTGGGTCAGTGGCAACCAGGAACATATAAAACTGGTGATTGTCAGGTAAACCTAGAGATTGATTTGCTGGCCCGTTACGTTGGTCAGTTGCTTGAAAGGCAAAAAAATGGCTGAAAGTGGAAATGAACAACGTGAAACGTTCAATGATATTCTTTCTTCGCCAGAAGAGATCATTGAAGCAGCTCGTAATGGCCATATGTTTATTCTCGTTGATGACGAGAGCCGAGAAAATGAAGGTGATCTTGTTATACCAGCTCAGATGGCAACACCTGAAGCAATCAACTTTATGGCAAAATACGGTAGAGGCTTAATCTGCCTTGCACTTGCCCGCCAAAGAGTGGAAGAGCTGGATCTTCCTTTGATGGCGCAAAAAAATGAAACCCGTCACGAAACGGCTTTTACAGTATCTATTGAAGCCAAAGAAGGCGTTACCACAGGTATTTCTGCTCCAGATAGAGCGCGTACAATTTCAGTTGCGATTGACCCTACATCTGAGGTTGGTGACATCGTTACTCCTGGACATGTTTTTCCACTGGTTGCGCGGGATGGTGGCGTCCTTGTGCGAACAGGACATACAGAAGCCGCTGTTGATATATCACGGCTAGCTGGTTTAAATCCATCTGGTGTTATTTGTGAAATAATGAACGATGACGGCACGATGGCCCGTCGCGATGATCTTATTGATTTTGCCCAAACACATAATTTAAAAATCTCAACCATTGCTGATCTTATTGCTTATCGTAGGAAACACGACCACCTGATAGAGCGGACACTTGAGAGTAAGCTCAACACCAGTATCGCTGGTGAATTTAACATGGCTGTCTTTGTAAATAACACAACATATGCAGAGCATGTTGCTCTATGGCGCGGTGAAATATCATCTGACAAACCAGTTATGGTTCGCATGCACGCTCTGAATGTGCTCGATGATGTCCTCGGTGATAATCACAGTGGAAAAGCAGGTGATTTACACAATTCGATGAAGATGATTGATCAAAATGGCGAAGGTGTCGTGGTTTTAATCAGAGAACCATCTCCACGTAGTCTCTCAGATACGATCAAGACCAGAATTGGAGAGCCCGTAGAAGTTAATCATGATCTCAGAGATTATGGTGTTGGCGCTCAAATCTTGCTTGATCTTGGTGTTCAGCAGATGATTCTTCTTACAAATTCCGAGAAACACATCGTAGGTCTTGACGGATACGGGCTTTCTGTTGTTGAACAGCGTCCAATCGTAGAGTAAATCATCCTACAGATATTTTGAGATGACGAACGATACAGCACCAACTTTATTGCAAGGTAACTGCGAATGACTGACAAACCTCACGTTTTAATCGTCGAAGCTCGGTTTTATAATGAAATCGCTGATGAAATGAAAAACGCAGCAATTGCCGAGCTGGAAAAAGACGACTGTACTTATGAAGTCGTGCAGGTTGCTGGTGCATTTGAACTACCAGCAGCAATCAAATTTGCCTCCATTCGAAAACAGGGTCAAAAATTTGATGGCTATGTTGCCCTTGGCTGTGTCATTAGAGGCGAAACGAGCCATTATGACTATGTCTGTGCAGAGAGTGCCCGAAAACTTCAAGACCTGGCCGTAGATTCAAACATGGCGATCGGGTATGGTGTACTGACTGTTGAGAACGAAGCTCAGGCTTGGGCGAGAGCACGCAAGTCAGAAAAAAATAAGGGTGGCGTCGTTACCCGCGCTTGCCTTGATATGATTGCATTAAAACGCCAATATGGCGTTGCATAAGGACTGTTATACCGTGACTGATGATAATTCGAAACCTACGAATGACAGCCTGAAAAAAAGTAAGGCCCGCCTTGCTTTAATTCAAATACTTTTTCAGATTGATTTTAACAAGGCGAGTGCCAAAACAGCACTCAATGAATTTTTGAGTGACCGTTTGGATGAAGAAATCGACGGCCTTAATATTGCAGATCTGGACCAAAAGCTCTTGATTGAACTTTACAAAGGTATCAATCAAGAACGTGAACTCCTAGACGATATGTTAATTTCTGTTCTGGATAAATCCTGGCCAATACACCGTCTGGATCCTATCCTTCGGTTGGTTATGGTTGCAGGTTCTTATGAAATCCAACAGCATGTAGATACCCCTGCTAAGGTCATTATTTCAGAATATGTTGATGTGGCTCATGCCTTCCTTGGTGACAAAGAAACCGCCATGGTAAACGGATGTTTGGATCGTTTGGCGCATAGTTTGCGTAAGGATGAGTTTGATAAATAATCCCGTTTGAAGGGGGTATTTTTGTGGACATAAGTGAATTTGATCTTATTGATAGCTGCTTTGCCCCACTTTCCATCGGATACGATGAAGCTTATGCGCTAAAGAACGACGCCGCTTTAATTTCTGAGCATCCAGATAGATCAACCGTTGTCACAATGGACACCTTAATCGCAGGTGTCCATTTTTTCATTACCGATCCAGCTGAAGATATTGCGCGTAAGTGCCTAAGGGTGAATCTTTCTGACTTGGCAGCTATGGGGGCTGAGGCCTTCGCCTACACTCTCTCCATGGCCTACAACGATAATATAGATAGACAGTGGGTAGAATCCTTCACCAGCGGACTGGCGGCCGATCAGAAGCTGTTTTCTGTACATTTAATCGGTGGAGATACGGTTAAAACCCCAGGTCCACTTACAATCACAGTTACCTGCTTTGGCCACGTTCCACGCCATCGTTGTCTAAAAAGAAACACAGCCTTACCCGGCCAAGACATCTGGGTCAGTGGTACCTTAGGAGACGCTGCAGCTGGATTAAAAATTTTGAAGGGCGAGGCTAGCTCAAGTATATCTGAATTCCGTCAAAATCTTATCAAGCGTTTTCGCGTCCCTCAGCCACGAACCGAACTTGGTTGCTACCTTCTTAAAGACAGTATTTCCAATACTGCCATGGATATTTCTGATGGGTTGCTTGCAGACTTAACTCATATAACCAAGGCTTCAAGGGTCGGAGCAAATATACAGGAAGAAGATCTTCCCTTTTCAAACGCCTTTAATGCTTTGATGAATCAAAATAAGGATTTGAAAACAAAACTCGCTGTCACGGGCGGCGATGATTACGAACTGCTTTTTACAGCAGACCGAAGCCAAAGAGAAAAAATTATCAAGCTCTCTAGTACTCTGGCGATTAAGCTATCGCGAATTGGAATCGTTGAAAAAGGGGATGAAGTGTCTTTGCTTCGTGAAAATGGGAGCCTATTTCAAATCACGAACTTGGGGTGGAAACATTTCTAGATTATGAGTTTAACCCAAATAACCCCTAATTAAACGTACCAACTTAAGTCTAAAACCTATCTTTTACCATAATTAAACTATATTCATCCTAATAGAATACTTTACGTTAGATGTATATTACTGGTGCCCTTTATGAAAAAACTCATTATTATATTCTTAATCCTTCTATTTTTAGGAGGAGGTGGTTTTGCTGGTTGGTGGTTTTTTCTTAAACCACCGGGTACAGAAGAAGAGACTGTTGAAGCTCCTCCTGAGATCCCATCAGCCTTTCTTGAATTCCCCCCAACAGTAATTCCTCTCATCAAAGAGGGGGTTGTTACCCACCATGTAACTGTAAAAATTACGCTCGAAGTTGCTGAAGGGGACGACTTGATCAATATAGAGAGATGGCAAATTCGACTTCAAAATGATTTTATTGCTGAACTGCATTCCCTTTATAACTACCGCTACTTTACTGCGGATGGCTATACGAGTGATAAAATCACCAAACGACTACAAAGTGCTGCTGATAAGGTAATGGGTAAGGGTGTCATTCGTGGCGTTGAACTTATCGTCGAAGGCATCGCCAAGCCATCCAATAGTTAACACTTATTTTTTGTAAAATCCAATTTTCCCTCTTGGAATCTTTTAATGGTCCTGTGTATGGTTCATTTCAATGGAGTGAGATACGCAGTACATGTCCGACTTTGATCCAACAAAAAAAAATGTCTTGTTTCTGGCTATTTGTCAGGCCTTAGGAATGAGCTGTGGCTCAATGCTTATTTCAATGAGTTCTCTTGTTGGAACCACACTTGCTGAAGATAAATCCTTTGGTACCTTGCCCCTTTCTCTACAATTTTTAGGGATGATGGTTTGCGCTTTGCCGATTTCTTATTTTATGAAGCATTATGGCAGGCGCGCAGGTTTTAGCCTTGGATCAATATGCGGGGCCTTGTCTGGCTTCTTTTCTGCACAAGCCGTTTTAGATAATAATTTTGAACTTTTTTGTTTGAGTTCGTTCCTATTTGGCGCCTTTATGTCAACGGTGGCTTATTATCGTTTTGCTGCCGCAGATACGGCGACCGAAGTGTTCAAAAGCAAGGCTATATCTTTAGTCATGGCAGGCGGTGTTATTTCAGCGTTTGCTGGTCCTGAGCTCGCTAAGTGGTCAAAAGATCTGGAGTTTTTTGGACCCGTTCTTTTTGTTGGCAGCTTCTATGCCATTACGGCTCTTTGTGTTGGCACTCTGATTATCGTTCAGTTTATAAATATTCCTCGGCTCGCCATACATGAAATGAAATCAGGTGGCCGCTCTATCTTTGAAATTGCCAAACAGCCCGTATTCTTTGTTGCCGTTTTGTGTGGGATCGTGAGTTATGCCTGCATGAACTTGATAATGAGTATTACACCTGCTGCAATGATCGCCTGCGCTCACCCCTTTGAATCAGCAGCTTTTGTCATTCAGTGGCACGTTTTCGGAATGTACGCGCCGTCATTTTTTACCGGATCATTAATCAATCGTTTTGGCTTGATAAAGATACAATTGATGGGTGTTGTTCTTATTGCGATTGCTGCAACCATTAACCTTACAGGTGTTGAAGTCATACAATTTTGGGCTGGTTTGGTAACTTTAGGGCTTGGTTGGAATTTTCTCTATGTTGGTGGTAGCGCGATGCTCACAGAGTCATATCGCCCTGAAGAAAGGGCAAAGGTTCAAGCTTTTAACGAGCTATTGGTCTTTGGTGTAGTCGCAACTACAGCCTTTAGTTCAGGATTTGTCTTTGATAAATTTGGTTGGGCTGCGGTAAACACACTGGCGTTTATTCCAGTTTGTATTTTCCTCGTTGTCCAGCTGGTTTATAGAGGCCAGCTGAACAAAACCGTTGAGGCTTAACTTAAGGGAATAGGTCTTATTGAGAAGAACCGCCTGGATTAAATTTACCTAGGTTGCCAAGTAATTGTTGAATTACCGTCAGATCTTGACCTTCTGTGGGTGTCTCTCTGGTTACAGGATCAATAACCCTACCGTCTTCCAAGGCATATGATCTGGATTCTAGAAGCTTGCCCTCAGGTGAGAAGGAAACAACAAGAATACTACGATCAATTATAACGGGGTCATAAAAAGCCGTTTTTTCGACTTTTTCACCAATATAATACCAGACTTGGTCTTTGAAGGTCGAGAGAGTGGATGGCGACCCGAGTAATTCAGCCACATCACGTCTATTAGAGACACCCGTTTCTAATTTACTGACTTCATCGGGGTCAGGGAAATTTCCACGAACGTTAACTCTGCTTTCACATGCGCTGATCGCAAAAGGGAGCAACACAGCTGCCAAAATGGTCTTTGTTCGTAGAGACAATCTAAAAGACATAACCAAACTCTGATATAAGTTAAAATAATTCCACGTGTTGTTCTTTAGCATAAAAGTTGTTCGTGCTAAACCAATCGCGTTACACAGGCACTATACTCGTCTACATAAGTTTTTCGAGTCATAATTCAAAGCTCAAGAAAACAAGAGGACTGATACTTGTTCCGTAAGCTCTTTGGTCGCAATAGCGACTCTGATGCCGTCCATGACCTATATGTCTGCATTATAACTCAGGCAAGAGAAAAAGGTTTTTATCATAAGATGTCTGTTCCCGACAGCCTTGATGGTCGCTTTGATATGATCACCCTACATATGTTCCTTATTTTACGGCGTTTAAAGGCCGAAAGTAAGGTGACTGCAGAGTTCTCTCAAAAGCTCTTTGACTTAATGTTCAGTGATATGGACCTGAGTTTGCGTGAAATGGGGGTCGGTGATGTTGGGGTCGGAAAGCGTGTTAAGGCCATGGTTCAAGGCTTTTATGGTAGGATTTCGGCTTATGAGGAAGCATTAACTGGGAAAGGAGATTCTCTGGAAACTGTTCTTGAGAGAAATCTCTACGGAACAGTTAAAGTAACCCCAGAGACCTTAACCGAGATGAAAGATTATGTGCTGAAACAAGATAAGTATCTAACTGAGCAAGACATATCAAAAATGATGTCAGGGCGAGCGGACTTTATTCAGTAGTCCCGTATGGCTGGATTGCAATAATCTCTATTGACCCATTCTAAGCGCACTCTTATTGTGCGCCATCTTGGCATATATGTTATGATTCTAGTTCTCTAGAGAGCTGTTCAACCGAGAAAATTGTTACATGTTAATCAGAATATTTATCAGGAGTTAATCAATGGAAACGCAGTGCGAAAACGAATTTTCGCGTCGTTATCCTGTTGATAAAATACAGGCACGTACGCAAGCCCTTAAACTCAAAGCAAAGCCTGAAGAGTGCGAAGCTATAGCCAAACGGTTTAATTTAATTGAACTTGATGGCTTTACTGCCACTCTACAGTTGGAGCCCAAGGGAAAAGGATCTCTCTTGGAGGTACAAGGGACTTTAAAGGCGAATGTTGTACAACCTTGTATTATAACTGCTGAACCAGTTTCATCTTCACTTGATGAAACGTTCGAGATTCTTTATAGCTTTGACCCAGTTGATGATGCTGGTAATGAAGTCCTAATAGATATGGATGCTGAGGAGCCACCAGAAATGGTTGATCCACAGGGGATAGATTTTGGCGAAGCTGTTGTTCAACAGTTTGCTGTAATGTTAAACCCTTATCCTAAATCACCTGATTCGAGTTGGACGGGCGATTCTGTTGAAGAGACACCAAATGAGGAGGAAGTGCAGAAATCGGAGAAAACTAACCCGTTTTCAGTACTAAAAGACCTCCAAATTAAAAAGTAAGGCATCATTACTGTGTTAGGGCTTGCCGTCGTGGTATTTATTAGCTTATAAGCGGCGAGTTTTTTTATTGAAGCTAAATGCGAGAATTGAGCAATGGCTGTTCCAAAGAGTAAGATTAGTAATTCCCGTCGCGGTATGCGTCGGTCACATGATTCGCTTCCTGCAAGCATTTCACAAGAGTGTTCAAACTGTGGTGAGCTAAAACGCCCACACCATGTTTGTGCATCATGCGGTACATACGACGGTCGCGAAGTAGCCGAAGCTGAAGCCTAAGGCTTGTCTAGATAGTCTTTTTTGATAGGCCGATCGTTCTGGTCGGCCTTTCTTTCATGGATCAATTAGACAAGACAGGAATTCAGTGAGCGCTCACATAACCATAGCCTTGGATGCAATGGGAGGTGATGACGCACCGGGTATTGTTGTACATGGAGCTGAAATAGCTTCTCAACGGTATCCTGACGTCAGATTTCTCATGTTCGGTCGCGAGCAAGAGGTTATGCCTCTGCTCAATCAAACGACCCGTCTAAAAGATGTCGTTGAATTTATTCATACCGATGACAAGGTCCTTAGTAGTGATAAACCGGCCATAGCACTTCGCTCTGGCCGAAAGTCTTCCATGCGCCTTGCTATTAATGCCGTACATGATGGCAGAGCAGATGGTATTGTTTCCGCAGGGAACACTGGCGCTCTCATGGCCATGTCTAAATTCGTCCTAAAAACCCTCCCTGGTGTAGATCGTCCTGCAATAGCATCCTTTTTCCCAACGTTACGTGGGGAATCATTGATGATGGATCTTGGTGCAAACCTTTCTTGTGATGCCGATAATCTTGTCGATTTCGCAGTAATGGGTAACGCATTCGCACGCTGCGTACTCGGTGTTCAAGAACCTTCCGTTGGTATTTTGAATGTCGGTTCCGAAGATGTGAAAGGGCATGAATACCTTCAAGTAGCCAGCTCCATGCTACGTCAAGCAAACCTGCCTGGTGAGTTTGTCGGTTTTGTCGAAGGTGATGACATCGGTAAGGGAACCGTTGATGTCATCGTTACCGATGGCTTTACAGGTAATGTTGCCCTTAAAACGGCCGAAGGAACGGCTAAACTCATAACCGAGTTTTTCCGCCAGACCTTCAAAAGCAGTTTTTTAGCCAGTCTTGGTTACATTTTAGCAAGTTCAGCACTAAATAAACTTAAGAAGCGTGTTGATCCGCGACTGTATAATGGCGCGATCTTCCTCGGATTGAACGGAATTGCGGTAAAAAGTCACGGTGGTACAGATGCCATTGGCTTTGCAAATGCAATCGGCGTTGCTGTCGATATGCGCGATCAGGATATCGTCCGAAAAATCCGCGAAGATTTCGATTCGCTAACTCGTGACCCAATTAATGAACAGGCTGCGTTTGAATGATGATACGTGCAAATATCAAAGGCTGTGGCTCTTACCTTCCTGAACGTATCGTTACGAATGATCAACTTGCTGAACGCGTTGAGACTTCAGATGAATGGATTCGTCAGCGGACCGGGATTCGCCATCGCTATATTGCCGGTGAAAACGAGCTAACTTCCGACCTTGCAACCAAAGCTGCTCTTGCTGCTCTTGAACATGCAGGTATCGACCCCTCTGAAATTGACTTGATTGTCTGTGCGACGGCTACTCCCGATGAAACCTTTCCTGCTACAGCAACTGTTGTGCAGAAAAATTTAGGTGTAATCAGAGGAGCTGCCTTTGATATTCAGGCGGTCTGCAGTGGATTTGTATATGGTTTAGCTGTCGTCGATAGCTTGATGAAGACAGGTCAGGCTCGGACCGCTTTATTAATTGGTGCTGAGACATTTTCACGGATTCTAGATTGGCAGGACCGTTCTACCTGTGTTCTTTTTGGGGACGGGGCTGGCGCGATTGTACTGAAAGCTGAAGAGGGCAATGGCGATAACTCCGATAGTGGCATCTTAAATACCCATATCTATTCAGATGGACGGTATCACGACGCACTTTATGTCGATGGAGGACCATCTTCAACGGGGACAGCCGGGTTCTTGCGTATGGAAGGCAAAGAAGTATTCCGCCAAGCTGTATCAAGAATGCCCGAAGCAATTGATACAGCGCTACAGACTTCTGGGCTTAGCTCATCTGATATTGATTGGCTGGTTCCTCACCAAGCTAATATTCGCATCATAGAGGCAATGGGAAAAAAATTGAAACTTCCCAAAGATCGTGTTGTGGTGACGGTTGATAAACATGCAAACACGTCCGCAGCGTCTATCCCTCTGGCTCTGACCGAAGCCGTATACGACGGTAGAATTAAACGTGGTGACATCGTTATGATGGCCGCCATGGGGGGTGGTTTTACATGGGGTTCAGCTCTGCTACGTTGGTAATAGGATTGGTGTCTTAATACACAATTACGAGATAAAACTTGTAATTTCCTGTTAAGTCTAGCAAAATTGCCTTGTGTATCATATGGGTTAGCGGCAATTTCGTATAATCCGGATAAAGATAACAAGGGGAGTGGAACTTCATTATGAGCACTACAGTAACCCGTGCTGATCTCAGTGAAGCAGTATATCAAGAAGTTGGATTATCCAGAAACGAGTCTGCGGATCTGGTTGAATCAGTCTTAAATGAAATTTCCGATAACCTGATTAAGGGTGATGCGGTCAAAATTTCATCGTTCGGTAGTTTCGCTGTTAGAGAAAAAGGCGAACGTATTGGACGTAATCCTAAGACTGGTGAAGAAGTTCCAATCTTACCGCGACGAGTTCTTGTATTCCGTGCATCGCATGTCTTGAAAAACAAGATCAATTCATCTTTGTCTTAAACAAGAATTTTTTCGGAACGTGTCGGTTTGTAAAATCCGACTAAATTTGAATGAGCAGGAGTTAAATCTGCATAATGTCTGCTGCAGAATCGACAACTAAATCTGCGACTGCGTTCCGGACTATTAGTGAAGTTTCTGGCGATCTGGACGTTCCGCAACATGTACTGCGGTTCTGGGAAACAAAATTCCCCCAGGTTAAGCCTCTGAAACGTGCTGGACGCAGACGCTATTATCGACCTGAAGACTTAGTGATTCTACGTCAAATTAGGGATTTGCTGTATAAAGATGGCTACACAATCAAAGGTGTGCAAAAACTTTTTAAAGACGGCGCTTTTAAAGTAAGTGATGGTAAATCTTCAACCAAAGCAGTTAAGAAAGCCACTGTCGTATCAACGGCAAAAATAGAGGCTGATCCTTTGGACTCAATTCAAGGAATGTCGTTGGACAATCAAAAGAAGCTTTTGATTGAGTTGAAGAAAATACGTTCCCTTTTAAATTAATTCCTCTCGATTTTTTACTTTTGAGCATTGCCTTGGGCAAAGGGCAAAGGTATACAGAACGTGTGGACGATGATAGCGTCCCGACTGACGGAGTATAGCGCAGTCTGGTAGCGCACTTGGCTGGGGGCCAAGGGGTCGCAGGTTCGAATCCTGCTACTCCGACCAATAAAAAATACCTCTGATCTTCCGGATCGGGGGTATTTTCTCTTATAAATACTTCACTATAAAATTATCCGTGCTGAGACTGGTTTTCTAGTCGTTCTATGATAGTCTTGCGCGGTTAAATGACCACAGGGACTGTCGAAATGAGTGCTGAATTAAAGATTGCTGACCCGGTACTAGAAATTCGAAATTTATCTAAAAGCTTTGGCCAGTTAAAAGCTCTTCAAAATGTCAGTTTTTCTCTCGAATTAGGGAGCACCCTAGTCATCATTGGCGCTTCAGGTAGCGGGAAGACACTTTTACTGAAAACCATTCTTGGCATTGTACAACCTGATTCCGGTCAGATAAAAGTCGGTGGAATAGACACGTCTGACCATCCTGGAAATAATCAAGATCTGTTAGACCGTTTCGGCATGCTGTTCCAACAGTCCGCCCTATTTGATTCTCTGACAGTGTGGCGTAATATTGCCTTTAAAGCCCTTAAAAATCGTCGCGCTGACGAGGTGAAAATCAAACAAGAAGCCATAGAGGTGTTGGATCGGGTTGGACTTAGACCTGAAGTGGCAGATCTCTATCCTGCAGAGCTTTCAGGAGGGATGCAAAAGCGTGTTGGTTTAGCGCGGGCCTTTGCAGGAAACCCGGAGTTTCTTTTTCTTGACGAGCCTACAGCCGGCTTAGATCCGATTATGAGTAACTCCATAAGTCAATTGATAACATCCCAATCAACAAAAAATGGGGTAACTTCCATAATTATAAGCAGTGATCTATCCTCAGCACGAAAAATATCTGATCATGTAATCATGCTTCATGAGGGCTGTATCGTTTGGAGTGGTTTAACGAAAAACTTGGATAATACCGATAATCCGTATGTAAATCAGTTCATACACAAATCGGCTGAGGGACCGATTTCCGTATTAACTGAATAAACAAATGGTGATCGTTGAAAAAGAAATCGTATCTCAAATTGAGGTCAAAAAATCTCTCTTTATCTCTCATCTTGTCCCAATTGGTACCTTTCAAGAGCGTCTCAAGGATCTCCGAGAGGAACACAAAAAAGCAAACCATCACGTTTGGGCTTTTCGTCAATTAAATGAATTTGATCAAATTGAAGAGGGCTCATCAGATGATGGGGAACCCTCTGGAACATCTGGTCCGCCAACTTTACGTATCTTACAGGGTAATGAATTAATAAACAGCGCAGTCATTACGATCAGGTACTTTGGTGGCACAAAGCTTGGCACCGGAGGATTGGTGAGGGCTTATGGTGAAAGCGTTAAAGCCGTTATAAAGGACGCAAGCCTAAAGCCTTACATAAAACTAACTACAATAGAGTTATCCATTCCATTTAAAAACATTCCACACATTGAATATTTGTGTGATCAAAAAGGGGTGCGAATTGTGGAAAAGGATTTTGGCGCAGATGGGGCCAAATTTATTTTAGAGGGTGTTGAGGAAGATATGGATTTGATACGCTCTACGATTACTCTTCGGTGAGAGCCTTTTGAATAGTCGTAACTGCTTTCAATGATTTAGCCAGACACAGGATTTCGTTACGCGCAAGCATAAGGGCTTCTTTATCTTCTTGAGACAAATTATGCTGAGTTAGACGGTAATGGTAAATACGATTAGCCTGTTTACGGAGCACGGCCCATTTACTGTTTGGGTCGTTTATTAAAGACAGATGATCGTTCGGCTCACGCCTAAGCGCCGCCTCTAAATTCGTCGTCTGTTTTATTGCCCCCTGATGCATTAAGCTTGCCCCTGATGCAGTAGCTTTTCATCTTTAAGATATTAGTTAATAAACTATTACCTTAAATTTGTATCAATTTCCAGCTTTAAGGTAGGGGCTGAGTAAAAAAGCTTATATTCGAAAGCACAATTACTCAAAAGCTGAAGTATAGTGAACTTCCTCTTCGCTTACAGCATGTTCAATAACATATTGATCTATAGCGCCAAATATACTTTCACCTTCGTTATTAAACATTTCTATGCTTACGTGGTCACCAAACCTCATATATGGGGTCGTGGCATCTCCACGGGCGAGTATCTCTAGCATTCTCCTTTCAGCGATACAGGACGACCCGATAGAACTGTCTTGGTTTGAGACTGTGCCTGATCCGATGATTGTACCTGCGGACAGCTGACGTGTTTTAGCTAGGTGTGTAACAAGCTTTGAAAAATCAAACGTCATATCCGTTCCAGCATTAGGTCGACCAAACAGCTTTCCGTTATAAACTGTGATTAGCGGAAGATTTACTTTGTTATCTTTCCAAGCTTCACCCAACTCGTCGGGTGTAACGACAACAGGAGAAAAAGAACTCGCAGGTTTACTTTGGATAAACCCGTATCCTTTTGCTAATTCATCGGGGAGCAAATTACGAAGAGTAACATCATTAACTAGCGCTATTAAACGGATGTGATGAGGGGCTTGTTCAAGAGAGACATGCATGGGGACATCATCAGTAATAACAGCAATCTCAGCTTCGAAATCAATCCCAAAGTCTTCTGTAATAACTTCTATTGCGTCATGGGCACCAATCATTGTGTCGGAGCCACCTTGATACATAAAAGGAACCGTCCAAAAATTGTTTGGTATATCACCCCCTTTAACCTTTTTAACGAGCTCTAAATAATGTGCATAGGCAGATCCGTCGACCCACTGATAAGCACGAGGAAGAGGGGCGAGGCACTGGGTGGATTGAAAGGCTTTACTGTTTTTTTCCTCATCATTATTTAGCCGCCGATACACTCCTTCAAGAGCAGGTGCCAATGTCGGCCAATCATCCAAAACAGCTTGTAATGTTAAGGCTATCGTTGGAACATCTACATATTGAGTAAGAGATCTGTTAACGACGACAAGCTTACCGTCTCTACCCGCTTTGCCGTCTCGACCATGACTTTTAAGGGTTGCAAGTTTCATAAGCTGCCTCCAGATAAGCTATTCGCCCCCAGGCTGTACTTTAAAGAATATTAGCAGCTCATTTTAGACCAAATCTGTGATTTAATGTTTATCGTCAGAAGGTGCTGCAGGAGCAGGGTTAATATTCCCAATGGCTTTGGCTTCATCTATGATCGGCAACAGATCAGAGGTGATCGTGTCAAAGAGCTGCTCAAAGCTGTTAATCACATAATAAATCGGTTGATATATATCGATACGGTAATTGGTTCTAAATATTGTTAACGGATCAAAGGCAAGTTTTGTCGGTTCTAAGCTATCTGTGCAATAAACGGCTTCTCCGGATGATGAAGCAAGTCCAGCTCCGTATATTTTTTCACCCTTAGGCGTTTGAATAAGCCCAAATTCAACCGTAAACCAAAACAATCGTTGTAAGGACCACATGTATTTCTTCTCAACGGAAAGAGCCAACTTCCCGTACTCCTGAACATAATCGGCAAAGGATGCATTCGTAAGCATTGGACAATGTCCGTATATTTCATGAAATACATCGGGCTCTTTGATGTAATCAAAATCTTTGCGAAGGCGAATAAAAGTGGCGGCTGGAAAGCGTCTATTTGCTAAAATTTGAAAAAAATCTTTTGGCGGAATGACTGCCGGAACAGATTGAACACCAAACCCTGTTGCGTCTTTTAAACGCTCGCTAATCTCCAATAACTGTGGGACACGCAATGAGGACAAACCCAAGATTTCCCGCCCTCTGATAAACTCATCACAAGCTCGACCTTCGAGGATTTTGTTCTGTCGGGTTATGAGGTCTCCCCATACATTATCCTCTTCGGAGCTATAATGATAAATTCCTTCAGAATTTGGAATTTTTGATTCGTATACCGAGCCCAAGTGCCCCATTTACTCACTCTCCAACATGTAAATTTAGTTACAATGCTTATTTTATGTGATAAATTAGGGTATATTATTTCTTAATCACAAATTATCGCTAATATTGAACATAATATATCTAATAAATTCAGGAAATTTGAATTGATTGACCTCGATACTTTGGATGTGAAAATTCTAAGTTTGCTCCAAAAGGATGCAACAATACCAACTGCAGAAATAGCGGAAAAGGTCGGTCTCTCCCAATCACCGTGCTGGCGGAGGATAAAGCGTTTTCGGGATGAAGGTCTTATTCGTAAAGAAGTGTGTCTTCTCGATCCGAAAGAAGCTGGGCTTGGCGTGACAGTTTTTGCAACAGTAACCCTTGTTCAGCACAGTGAAGAGCATGTGAGGCAATTCGAAGATATCGTAGAGCGTCGACCTGAAATTATGGAGTGTTATACAATTACCGGCGATAGAGACTATCTTTTAAGAATAGTTGCGAAAGATATTGAAGCTTATGATCATATGTTGACGGAACAGTTCTTACATCTTCCTATCATCAATTCAGTCAACTCGCGCTTTGCCTTGCGAAGTGTTAAATATTCTACTGAACTTCCAATTTAATTTATAAACACCTAACAAAAAGGGCCTAAACTTTGGTCGTGATCAGAAAAGAAGAAACAACCGATAGAGCTTCAGTGCTTCAATTATTACATGATGCTTTTGGCAGTTGGGACGAGAGCGATTTGGTTAAGCAACTATACCTCGATGAAGATGTCATTTTTGGGCTCGTTGCCGAAGAAGAGGGAAAAATAATTGGTCATATCCTTTTTAGCCTTGTTGAAATCTCAACTGACCAATTGTTTTTGGAAGCGGCTGCATTAGCCCCGCTCGCGGTACATCCACAAAGGCAGAAAGAAGGTATTGGTACTAAACTTATTAACGAGGGGCTGCTAATTTGTCGTAATAAAGAAGAGTTAACAGGAATGATCGTTCTTGGAAATCCTGACTATTATCAGAGGTTCGGTTTTTCCTCCGAGTTAGGAGCCCATCTTGATGCCCCCTTCAAAAACGAAAGCTTTATGGCTCTGGAGTTCAGGTCAGGGATTCTACCAAAAAATGCAAAGGTTAAATACGCAGCGGCTTTTGGGTTGTAAATTGTAAATTACTTTATAATTAGCAACACTTTGGGAACGTTTTTATCAACGCATTATTTTTGTCTTCTTGCTCAGAAAATTCCTTATCGTTTAAGATAACGTAAGAAGTTGCTTTCAGGACTTTTTTCCTTTTTCTTTTGAAACCTCACTAATTTCATCGTCATCTTCATCGAAAACCGCTCTGTAGGCTGCGCCCTCAAGATCATCGTATTGTCCTGTGCGTAAAGACCAAAGAAATGCAGCAAGTCCAACCAGACCAAGCAATAAGGCAATGGGGATGAGAATAGCCAATGCAGACATCTCAAGTATCCTTTTCTGTCAGACGTAAGCGAAGCGCATTTAATGTCACGATAATTGATGACGAGGACATGGCTATAGCAGCAAGCAGAGGTGTAACCTGTCCTGCCATCGCCAGAGGAACTGCAATCATATTATAAAGAATTGCCAATCCAAAATTTTGGAATATTAGAACCTTTGCTTTTCTCGCAATACCGATTGCTTCGATTATTGGTTTGAGGCGATTTCCCTGGAATATAAAGTCTGCAGTTGTTTGGCTAATGTCTGCGGCCGTTGCAGGTGACGCAGACACAAAGGCTGTTGCCAGGGCAGGGGCGTCATTTAGACCATCACCCACCATAAGAACATTCTTGTTTTGGTTCGTTAATTCTTCCAAGCGGTTGATTTTATCTTTGGGGTTAGCTTCGGCTTTCCAGTTGGATAGAGTTAGTTCATCGGCAACCATTTTGACGGCAGAACTTCTGTCGCCTGAGAGTAACTCAACAGAGCTTAAGTATTTTTTTGCAAGGGTAATTGCTGACATGGCATCTGGGCGAAGTTTATCTCTGAAAGTAAAACGAACAGGTTTTCCAACACTTTTTGTCAGCCAAAGCTCACTTACAGGCTCATTGCTTACTCTTTCGTCCTCATTTTTAATGCCACACCAATTCCTATTGCCAATTCTGATGCGTTGACCATCAACATAGCTCTCCATGCCTTGTCCAGGCTCTTCGTGAATGTCAGGAAGAGCCGTTATCTTATATTCTGCGGCTTTTACGAGCGCTTTTGCTAAGGGATGATTACTAGATAAGGCCAATGAAGCCGCGAGTTCAAGGTCTTCATCCGATATATCAGAACGGTTATAGAGTTCAGGTTTCCCCTCTGTTAACGTTCCCGTCTTATCAAAAACAACAGTGTCCGCATCAGCTAACCGTTCAAGACCATCAGCTGATTTTACAAGGACACCTTCTTTGAGAAGCAAACCACTGGCGACAACTTGAACGGTGGGGACGGCAAGCCCTAAGGCACAGGGACAGGTTATGATCAGCACTGCGACTGCATTCATCATGGCTAGATGCCACCCACCGTCTCCTAAAGCCCACCAAGCGACAAACGTCAGTGCAGATAGCAAGTGTACTGCTGGTGCGTATATTTTAGCCGCACGATCTGCCAATTGAACATATTTTGCCCGACCTTGTTCGGCTGTTTCCATCAAACCAACGATTTCAGCAAGAAGAGTTTTATCATCTCTCGCTGTAACCATGACTTCGAAGGGAGATGTCAGGTTTAGGGTACCAGCAAATACGGCATCCCCAATTTGAGCAACTTGGGGTAGGGTTTCCCCGGTAATGAGAGACGTATCTATTTCAGAGGCACCAGAAACCACAGTGCCATCAACCGGGACTTTCTCCCCCACTGAAATAGCGACCTTCATTCCGGGCTCTATCGACTCTACGGGTAGAGACAAGCGCGTTCCATCACCGTTTACAACTGTTGCGGCAATGGCTCTAAGTGATAGTAAATTCTGAGCTGCTGATTGAGCACGGCTCCGCATACGGCGGTCAAGATATCTTCCAATTAATAGGAAGAACAGCAACATTACCGACGCATCAAAATAAGCATGATCTGCGCTTTGTAAGGTTTCGCCTACGCTCATTCCAACGGCGAGTAAAACGGCCAGTGAAATGGGGACATCCATATTCAGGCTACGCGTTTTTAGTGCAGCGATTGCAGAGCGAAAAAATGGCTGTCCGGAATAAGCAACAGTTGGAAGCGCTATTAAAGCTGAAACCCAGTGCATTAGATCACGGGTCGCAGGCCCCATATCATTGGTGCCAGACCATACGGCGACGGAGAGCAACATAACATTAGCGGCAGCAAAACCAGCAACTCCGACGGCACGTAACAAAGCCTTATCTTCTTTTTCACCCGCATTGCTAATGAGTTCAGGATTAAAAGGGGTGGGAGGAAAGTCGAGGTCATCAAGTGTTTTTACGATAGAAGTCGCAGACGTAAGGGTTTCATCCCAAAGGACAAAAAGACGTTTAGTCGAAAGGTTGACCCTTGCCGTTTCAATACCAGGTAATTTATTGAGATTACCTTCGATTAAGCGGATACAAGATGGGCAATGGATCGTATCAACAATCAGACTAAGTTGAGATAACCCGGCTTCTGCTTTTTGGATATAAGCGGAGGGATCGATACTCACATGAATGATCGGAGGAATAGCCGCAACGTTCGTTTGCTTGGTACCAGAACAACAATCAGACATATTGAAAACCTACTTCACAAAGAAACGTTGTTCGATTTGATAGGGCTTATCGTCTGCTGACATAGCTTGTAAGCTAACATGCCACTGACCATTTAGCGGTAGATCAAAGGTGGCTTCATAGATACCTGCTTTACTTTCTGCTAGGACGAGGTTTTGGTCGTGATCTTGAAGGGTTGGACGTCCAATTTTAGCTTCGACTTTAAAACCTGAAAGCTTTTGAGCATGTTGATCTTCAAGCTCAAAAGATAACAGATACTGGTCACCTATTGATGTAAGGGAAAGCTGGCTTTGCCACTTCAGTGCACTTTGAACCTGGGCAGCTTCGATCGTTTTGTTGTAGTTCAGGCCATCTACATAAGCATTATCTTTGGATAACCCAGTCCAGGTATTCGTTGCAAAATATACGAATACAACGTTCATACCGATGATGACGCCAAAGAATGATAGAATAGAGATTAGGAAGTGCTTTCCCGTAAACTTTTTATCTTTCGTACCGTTATCAGAACTATTCATGGCGGAGTAACTTTCTACTGTGCTCATTTTTTGGGGCTCATTTTTTGGGGCTCACTTTTTTAGGCTCATTTATCTGGCCCTAAGAAAACACTCTCGTTTGAAACGCTTAAACCACTTTCAATATCAGTAATAATGATCGCGATCGGTTCTGAGCTCGATTTCAAGGTACTTTCATCAACTGATAGGAAAAGATGTACCGAACGAAGACTATCACCTTTGACATCTATGACAGGTGCAGGCCCGACGCTTTTGATGTCATTGACTTTCAATTCGTTAAATTTTAATCCGGTTACCGTGATCTCAAACTGACGTTGATTGCGATGTTTATTGAGTATTTTAATAGTGTAGCCATTTCGAATACTACCATCAGACAATTGAACAAATATCGGATTGCGGTCCCTTAGCACATTTAAATCCAGAGGAGATCTATTGGCGAGAAGGTAAACCATAAAGCCACAAACAGCGACGATTGACATGGCGTACATTATTGTTCTCATACGCAATAGGTGGAATTTCTCTGGCTTACCTTGTATGCGCCTAGCTAAATTTGCATCTGTATCATAGCCAATGAGACCTCTGGGTGTGCCCATTTTATCCATAATGCCATTGCAGGCATCAATACAGAGCGCACAGTTGATACACTCCAACTGCGATCCATCACGGATATCAATTCCCATAGGACAAACCACAACGCATTGCTTGCAATCGATACAATCGCCAACAACCTTTTTGTCCAGGTCATCAGGTGCTTTTCTGGCATGCCCTCTGGGTTCGCCACGATCTGTACGATAGGTTACTTGTAATGAATCTTCATCCATCATGGCCGCTTGTATTCGCGGCCAAGGACACATGTAAATACAGACCTGTTCTCTCGATAGTCCCCCAAGAACGTATGTAGTACCGGTAAACATGCCGACAAAAACATAAGCTGTCATATCTGCCTGGAGAGTAAATAAATCAACGAACAGAGTTGGCGCATCCGCAAAGTAAAATACCCAGGCTCCACCAGTAGCAACCCCAATTAAAATCCAAAGGGTATGTTTAAGTGTATATTTCCAAACCTTTTCAATACTCCATTTTGCACGATGGAGTTTGATGCGAGCATTCCGATCACCTTCAATCCATCTCTCAACTGCAATGAACAGGTCAGTCCAAACCGTTTGGGGGCAGGTGTAACCACACCATACACGACCAAAGAGAGTTGTGAAAAAGAAGAGGGCCAATGCCGCAACGATAAGAATTCCGGTAATGTAATATACTTCTTGGGGCCACAATTCGATAAAGAAAAAATAAAACCTATTGGCCGGAAAATCGATAAGAACGGCTTGGTCAGGCGCACCTGGTCCACGGTCCCATCTGATAAAAGGTACTAAATAGTATATTGAGAGTGTGGTGATCATTATCAGCCACTTAAGACGACGAAATTCGCCTACTGCTCTTTTGGGAAAAATCGGCACACGTTTTTGGTAAAGAGGACGGTTCTCTTTTTTGTTTACGGCTTCCACCTCAATGGTGGCTTCCCTAACGATCTGTTCTAGCTTAGTGCTCATACTACAGACGTTCTTTTCTGACGGTGTTGGGTTGTTTTTTTATATTTTTGAGTACGGGGAGTGAATGAACACTCCCCGTGGTCTCAATGCCATACATTGATGGCCAGGCATTCTGGCTTATTCGCCACCACCTAAAGAGTGGATATAAATACTTAGTGCTTTAATCGTTACTGGATCCAATCGTGTTTCCCATGTCGGCATAACGCCTTTACGACCATAAGAAATGGATTGTACGACAGTCTTTTTATCTCCACCAAAAAGCCAAAGCTTATCTGACAGATTAGGAGCACCCAGTTCACGAATTCCGATACCACCTTCATCATGACATGCAACACAGTTATCCACGAATATACTTTCTCCGCGGCTCACAGCTTCCACATCTGAAGATGTACCGGAAAGAGACAAAACATATTCCGCAACATCCGAGATTTCATCTTTTTCAAGCATCTCATCTGTTAGGAAAGCCGTCATGTCATTAAACCGGGTATCGTCATGGGTTGAACGAATACCGTATGTAATGGTGTAGTGAATATCATCCAAAGAACCACCCCAAAGCCAATGATCATCATTGAGGTTGGGATAACCTTTGGCCCCTTGTGCTCCACTACCATGGCAACCAGAACAGTTATCACCAAAAGCAGCTTTACCCGCGGCAAGAGCGTATTGGTTTAAGCTCGTATCACTGGTTATATCCTCAAGCGAGGAGGTAAGAATTTTTTCATCTAAACCTGCTCGACTGGCTTTTACTTCTGCCAGTTCCATTTGTACTTCGTTACGTTGCGAATAACCAAGCGTACCTCTGGTATAGTCGGATATTCCCGGCCAGGCTGGCATAAATATCCAGTAAATGACTGACCAGATAATGGATACATAAAGGACCCAGAGCCACCACCGTGGAAGAGGGTTGTTTAGTTCTTCGATGCCGTCCCACTCATGACCTGTGGTGTCGACGCCGGAGATCTCATCTTTTCTTGGATTTCCTGCCATGACTAGTCATCCTCTAGTGGAATTTGAGCTGCGTGATCGAATTTGGCTTTGTTCCGCGGCCAGAATGCATAAACAATTCCAGCCAAGAACATAGCCACAAGGTACACAAGTCCCCAAGTTCGCGAAAATTCTGAAATGTCGTTGTATTCCATGACAATCTCCTTAACGCAGGTTGGTGCCATCAGCCTTATAGGCTGAGAAGTCCACAAGAGTTCCAAGCATTTGCAGGTAAGCGATCAGGGCATCCATTTCTGACAAAACAGCAGGATTTCCATCAAAATCACGTACTTGTGCTTTTGGGTAACGGGTAAGAAGCCCGTCTGTATCGGCATCAGGATCAACCTGTGCTCTTACGTCTTCGATAGCCGTTTCAATCATCTCATCGGTATAGGGAACACCGACCATTCTGTTCGAAATAAGATGATCTTTCATATCTTTGTATCGCAAAGGAGTTTCCAAAAGGAAGGGATACCCTGGCATAATGGATTCAGGAACGATCCCGCGAGGGTTCAAAAGATGTTCTGTATGCCATTCATCAGAGTACTTACCACCAACCCGTGCCAGATCAGGTCCAGTCCGTTTTGATCCCCATACAAAAGGATGATCGTACATCGATTCAGCTGCAAGTGAGTAGGGGCCGTAACGCTCTACTTCATCTCGTAAAGATCTAATCATTTGCGAATGGCAAGAAGTGCAACCCTCACGGATATAGATATTACGCCCAGCAAGCTCGAGAGGAGAATAAGGACGCATGCCCTTAACCTTCTCAATTGTACTTTCCAAATAAAACAGCGGTGCAATTTCTATCAGACCTCCAATAGAAACGACGATTAGAATGCCGATCAGGAGAACGATGGAATTCTTTTCAAATATTTCGTGTTTAATCATGATCATTCCCTCCTTATTCTGCTGCTACGGGGCTGGGTACATTTTCCGGAGCAAGAAGACGATCTTCCACCCTCACGTCCCCACGCGCCGTACGCCAGAGGTTATAAGCCATAATGAAAGAGCCAACCAAGAAGAAGGCACCACCGATTGCACGGATCCAATAGAAAGGATTCATTGCTTCTACGGTTTCCACAAAAGAATATTCCAAGAAACCAAGATCATCATAAGCACGCCACATCAGACCTTGAAGAATACCTGATACCCACATGGATGTGATGTAGAGAAGAATGCCAAACGTCGCGATCCAAAAGTGGTAGTTCACCAACTTCAAGGAGTAGAGCTGGGTGCGGTTCCAAAGCCAGGGAACCATACAGTAAAGAGCGCCAAAGCTGACAAAGGCAACCCATCCCAGAGCACCTGAGTGAACGTGACCAATGGTCCAGTCCGTATAGTGGCTGAGAGAGTTAACGGCTTTAATCGCCATTACGGGGCCTTCGAAAGTACTCATGCCATAAAAGGCAATGGATACCACCAGCATACGAAGAACAGGATCTGTCCGAAGTTTATCCCACGCACCGGACAAGGTCATCAGGCCATTGATCATACCACCCCAAGAAGGCATCCAAAGCATGATAGAGAAAGTCATGCCCAATGTCTGAGCCCAATCAGGTAAGGCAGTATAATGCAAATGGTGTGGTCCAGCCCAAATATACATGAAGATCAGAGACCAGAAGTGAACAATGGATAGGCGATAGGAATAAACCGGGCGTCCTGCACGTTTTGGAACGAAGTAGTACATGATGCCGAGGAAACCAGCTGTCAGGAAGAAACCAACTGCGTTGTGGCCATACCACCACTGTACCAGTGCATCCTGCACCCCTGCAAAAAGGATATAACTTTTTGTACTTGTCCAAGAAACAGGAACGGTAAGGTTGTTGATAATATGGAGCATGGCTACGGTGGCGATAAAGGCGAGATAAAACCAGTTGGCTACATAGATGTGGGGTTCACGTCTTTTCCATAGAGTTCCCAAGAAGACAAACAGATAAACCACCCAAACGATTGTCAGCCATATATCGGCGTACCATTCTGGTTCTGCATATTCTTTGCTCTGGGTAATACCCATCAGATAACCTGTTGCGGCAATCACGATGAATAGTTGATATCCCCAAAATACGAACCACGGGGCAAAATCACCAGGCATCCGCGCTTTGCAAGTTCGCTGGACGACATAAAACGAGGTTGCAATAAGGACGTTACCGCCAAAAGCAAAAATAACAGCTGATGTATGGAGGGGGCGTAATCGGCCAAAATTGAAAAATGAAACATCAAAATTCAAATCTGGATAAGCCAATTGAAAGGCTAGAGTATCTCCAGCGAGAAAACCTGCAATACCCCAGAATACTGAGGCGATAACACCTGCTTTTATAACATCTAAGTTGTATTCAACGGGGGCATCTGTAGGCTCTTTTTCCCGACGTTCTGAGCTGTCGTAATATGCTTTGATAATACCGAATATTCCGAGAATGAATGCGCCTGCAAAAATATATGCATGAACAGACATCAAGGGGTCTTCGGTACGCGCGGCCGTTAACATGGCGTAAAAAACACCAATTGTTAATGCCCCGGCTGTTACCCATCCGTCGATGGACAATCTCGCCTTAGCGGTAGTTTCCCGAGTCATTCCTGAAGTCGCCTTTTATTTAAAAAAACGTGGTAAATCCGCCAGATAGAACATCCAACAGCTTTTGTAACCTACCCTTCAAGTACATAAGAGCATTGATCTAAGTCAATGATACCGGGTGACGCACCCTAAAAAGACGAAACTAAACGATACTTTTAATTTTTTAACTGCTTACATAATCGGATCGCGTCACAAACGTATCCCTTATCTGCAAGTTGATTAGGTATAGATTTAGTATAACTACTTTCTGGAATAATTGTATGTTGAATATCCATTGTCAGATGTATAGCATGACAGCTTCGGGAAACTGCTTGGCCTTCGAGCCACTCTAACAGGGTTTCGGAAATATCATTACGGCCTAGAAAATCCGCTGTTACATAATTTGTAACATCCATAACCATTTGATGTGAAACATCTTCTACTACCTTATAACACAAAACCCCCAAATAATAACCTGCCGTATTTCTGACTGTTACAATGCCACACTCACGACTGTTTCGACCCGTAAAGCTATCTACATAATTTTGCCATTCATCAGTAGTGATGTCCTGTTTCAACGTTTGAATTAAAGGCAAAAGCTGAAGACAGTTGTTTTGGTCAAGGGTATTAATTGCAAATTGCACTTTTGGTTACTCGCATTTGAGGTTATATTCGTATTGAAGTGCATTTACTTAAGTTGGTCTTTGATGTAGGTCAATTTGACGCATAGAATTAAACAGTTATCTATTTCTCATAAACGAGTGTGGTAGTATCACTCTACTTAAATATAATTATATAAAAACACTAACTCAGGAAGAACCATCGATGAGAAGCCGTTCTCAAGTTGCATCAACAGTTGCATCGCTTGCTTCTGTAAATTCACCCTGTGAAAAATGTAACATTGCTGAGATGAGCCTTTGTCATGCGCTTTCATGTGATGATTTAAAACAACTCTCTGCGATTTCTTCCAGTATCGAGGTCGGTAAAGGCGTTACAATCATTAACGAACAAGATCCTGCGAATTATCTTTTCAATGTAACCGCTGGATCTGTGAAACTTTACAAGCTTCTTCCCGATGGTCGACGTCAGATGACCGGTTTCCTGTTTCCTGGGGACTTCCTTGGGATCGCAATGAACGATTGTTACGCTTATTCAGCTGAATCCCTTGAAGATACAAAGTTATGCCGTTTTTCACGGGCAAAACTAGAGGAATTACTAAAAATATTACCTCATCTTGAAAACCGTCTTTTAAATATGGTTTCAAACGAACTTGTGCTCGCCCAGGATCAAATGTTACTATTAGGGCGAAAAACAGCGAAAGAAAAAGTTTGCAGTTTCCTGCTTTCTCTTTGCAAAAGAGCGCCGTCAAAAAGTGATCAAGCACAGACCATATCTCTACCGATGGGTCGCTCTGATATCGGTGATTATCTTGGACTAACAACAGAGACGGTAAGCCGTACCCTGACCAATTTAAAGAAAATGGGAATCATCTCTATACCTGCTACTGGTATTCTAGAAATTACGAACATGCAGGAGCTAACTGATCTTGCCGAAGGGCTAGATTAAGGCTTTCTCTTATTTATTGAGTTCTCAACGATATTCGAAAGAAGTTTCTTAAATCTATGGGTATTGCTTGAGCTTTATTGGCTAAGTTGTTACATAAGGCCTGCCTTGACCTGAGAAATTCAGGTCAAAAAGCTTTGGGAAAAGGGATCTTTACGCTGCCTCACGGCGCGATTGGATGCACTTCCTGAAGCAAGCCGCTTATCGTGCTATATGTAAGTCGCGATCCAGAACCTATTCATTTAGCGTTTTGGGAGGATGTGCTTCCCGCACATCCTCGGCAGGCTTGCTATATCTCCTTTTACGTCCTTCAAATTCAATGTTCTTGTTTTAACACCGCTTTTCATCAGTTAGCATCGGTTTCGATGTTTTAAATTTTATTTGTAAACTCGAAACAAAGACAATTGGATTAATAAATCATGACCCAAACCATTCCAGAAACCCTTTCCAGTGAAAAGCTACGTAATAAACTTGGAAAACACCACCCAGCCTTTGGATGTTGGATTGATATGTTCAGTCCTATAGCCACTGAAATTATCGCCCAGGCGGGTAATGATTGCTTGATGATTGATTTGGAACATGGGCCTGGATCCGTCCTTGATGCAATTACCCAGATGCAGGCAGCGAGAGCTTATGGGCCAAAAACTTTTGTCCGCGTTTCTCACAACTCTTATTCCGAAATAAAACGCGTCCTAGACGCTGGCGCTGATGGCGTGATGGTACCTTCGATCTCTTCAGCTCGCGAAGCACAAGCCGTCGTTGAAGCTGCACTTTATGCTCCCAAAGGGAAGAGGGGCGTTGCCTCTACGATTGTTCGTGGCGCAGATTACGGTGTGAAAGCCACAGAGTATCTGGAGACCTTTAACGATGAAATTATGATAATTTGTCAGATTGAAGATTCAGAAGGGGTCGAAAAAGCTGCTGAAATAGCAGCCACAGACGGGGTGGATATGATTTTTATTGGACCTTCTGACTTGTCTGCAGATCTGGGATATCCGGGAGAAACAGATCATCCTGTCGTTATGGCTGCTATTCAAGAAGTGGAAACGGCCGTTAAAAAAGCAGGAAAATTACTTGGCGCAATTCCAACACCAAAACGTAAAGCTGCCGCACTTTATGAAGCGGGTTATGATTTAGTTTTGGATGGCGGTGATATTGGATTTGTTGTCAGGGGTGCAAGAGCTAAAAGCGATGAACTCAGATCCATTCTAGGAAGATAACTTGGTGTGCTATCCCTACATCAGGTAAGTTATAAATTGTCTGATGTAGGGCGGGCTACAGCTTAATAGCCATACAGTATTGTTTTTTCTGTTTAAATTTTTCACAGGCTTTATCAGCTGAGGCTTTAGTCTCATAAGAAGAACCTAGCACTCTATAAAATGTACCTTTTCCTGTGATGTTGACTGGTTTCAACCGAAGTTGGAGACCCCGGGTTTCTTTTGGGAAAGCATTTTTAAGCTCTACCCACTCTTGCTCGGCGCTCTTTTTACTTTTATTTGAAGATAAGTGTACCGCGTAACTGCCTTTAATCTTAACCCCCGGTGGTTGGGCCATCTTCTCGGAGGCCTTCAAGGGAGTGGGTGTGCTTGTCTTACCGGTAGGGGTTTTTACAGGCTCAATTTTCGAAGTTTCAATCTCAGATGTATTCTCATCTGCTTTTTCTGGCGAGTTGGTGACTGAATCCATAGCCTCTTTTGTTGCATCCGAGGCCTGTTTGGACCCCGCCTTAATGCCTTCCCACACACCAATTCCCCACCCCTTGGTGTCTTCATAAACACGACTACCACTACAACCAGCCAAGGTTATAAGAGAAGTCAAAAGGATGGCTTTGAATAAGCAAGGCCGTAATTGTGGCATAGGCGAGCACCCATATAGTCAGGTCGTTAATATTACAACCAACCTAAGTAAATTTTCTTTATAAAAGAATAATTATTTTCCGAAAAAAGATAATTAACTCTAAGACTTGGGGTGGTGTTTATCAACGAATTCGTTAATCACTTTTGATATGTTTTCACGCCATTTACGACCATTGAAAATACCATAGTGTCCCACATTTTTTTCAACATGGTTCTGGTGTTTGCCCTTTGCGAGTGAAGAGCACATTTGATGAGCGGCTTCGGTTTGGCCTGGAGCCGATATATCGTCAAGCTCGCCTTCAACTGTCAATAAAGCCGTTTTCTTTATCTTGGAAGGATCTATTTTTTGCCCCTTCCAAACCATAGTACCGGAAGGCAAGCTTCGGGATTGAAAAATATGTTCAATCGTATCAAGGTAAAATTCGGCTGTAATATCCATGACAGATAGATATTCATCGTAAAATTTGTCATGACTTTCTGCTGAATCCCCATCACCTTTTACAAGGTTATCAAAATGCTGCATATGCGCATTGACATGACGTGCTGAATTCATGGAAATGAAGGCCGCTAGTTGTAAAAAGCCTGGATAGACACGCCGTCCGGAACCTTCATGATGAAGAGGAACAGAGGCTGTTAAATTACTCTTAAACCATGCTAATGATTTGCTGTCCGCAAGCTTTGTCACTCCAGTTTCTGCCGCTCCGGGGTCAACTGGCCCCCCCATTAGTGTCATGGTACTTGGTTGAGCAGGGTCGTCGTTGGCAGCAAGAATAGATACTGCAGCTAAAACCAATGGCGCAGGTTGGCAAACAGCAATGACATGAAGATCAGGACCCAAAAGCTGCATATAGTCTATAAGGTATTGAATATAATCATCTAGTCCAAAAGAGCCTTCAGAATGCGGTACTTTGCTCGCATCTTTCCAATCCGTGATATAGACCTCATGGTCTTGAACCAGTGTCTGTACCGTTCCTCTTAAAAGCGTGGCAAAGTGCCCAGACATGGGCGCAACTAAAAGTATTTTCTTAGGATTCTTGGCAAGATCACACTTAAATCGAATGAGATCAGCAAATGGCTTATGGTCAATTCTCGCAAGATCAATGGGATGTATGCCATCGTCTTTTTTGATTGCCTGAAACCCCCACTCTGGTTTCCCGCGATGGCGAATTACACCTTCAACAACATCAGCGCTGGCGGCCATAATTTTACCCATATAGGTCTGTGACATGGGGAAGAGAGGGTTGTTAAAATATGTTTTGGTAAGCTCGGTCATCGCACGCATCGGCCCGAGAGCTGCGCTTTGCATATCAAAAAACGTATATAACACGGTATCTTCCCCTGACCTGATGGTCATTATTTATTGTTATTTGTGAAACAGATAAAGCGATCAATCAGAGTACTGTTTTGACCTTTGTTTCAGCTGGTATCACAAAATTGTGCGCTGCACCATTAGTCAGAGGCTATTCGTCTTTGTTCGGTCAGTCAACGATTGTATAAAAATTCATACGACTGACGTATGGCTGTCATGAAAATGAAATCGTTGTAAGAAATCTGGGTAAGAAATTTGGGCAAAAAAATTGGATTGAAACCTAGGCATCAAAATCAAGAAGAGGTTGTGCGCCACATTCTTGTTTTCCTTCTTCGGTAAGCTTACAGACTTGCCAATCCGGTTTTAAAACATTGTTGAACCAGAGTTCGGCCCAGTCATGGTCGATACATGCTTTTATGAGTTTGGAATCGTAATGTTGGCCATACTCGTCAAAAAGCGGCAATTTTCCACCAGCTTGATTAAGCCCGCGCTTAAGCCATGCTAACTGTTTGGCATTAGGTTTTATTTTTTGAGACATAACAGAGGGATTTTAGCACCTTCGTCATCAAGAACAAAGGGGGAGGAGATAATCTATTTAACAATTACATTATCTACGACTAAACCGCCTGAAAAATTGAACGAGACTAATGAGTTATTATATTCATTTGGGGGAGAGGAAAGGATTTATCAAATTCCCAACGGAATATGCATTCCACCCCTGGGTTGAAGAATTCTTTTTACTAACTCTCGATATTCTACATCCCAGACCAAACGATCAACGTCAATATCTTCGTTTCGTTCAATGTATGAGCGATTAGTTTCTTTTGCCTGTGTATCCAAGCGATATGTTTGATCAAAATTTCCCATGCCCTTATCTTAAGCAGAAAAAGTAGAGCAGTGGTGGGGCAAAAAAGTGGTAAGAATGTGAACACTTTCTTCTTTTGTCCCCAACCCAAGGCCGAAAAACTAAAAAATTTAGTTTTTACAACACCTTGAGTTGGTTAACAAATTTTAATAACTAGATGACATTTTGTTCTTTGACAGGTGTATTTTCAAAAATTCGGGTGAAACCGAAAATAGATAAATCGAGACTCCGGTACTGCCCATGAAGAATAAGTTCTGACAGAGCCCGACCGACAGCAGGGGCTTGCTGTAGGCCATGCCCACTGAAGCCGTTTGCAAAGTATAAATTGTCTATTTGTGGGTGGGTTCCCAAGATAGCGTTCTGATCTAATAGGTTGTATGCGTAATGTCCGGCCCAGGCGTTTACTTGCTTGATACTTTCAAAGACAGGTACGCGATGGGCGAGAGTTGGCCAAATTGTTTCATCAAACAAACTGTAGTCGACTTCATAATCACAACTAGCAGGATCGTTGGTCTCATCTGGAGAAACGCCGCATATGAAATGCTCTCCTTCGGGTCGGAAATACACGCCACTGTTGTCAACAACTAACGGGCAACTTTCTATTTTATCCCGACAGTGAAAGACAAAAACACAGCGTTTCCGACTTTCTACGGGAAGATTTATCTTTGCCATTGATGCTATGTTTGATGCACTAGGACCTGCAGCATTAATAAAAGTCTTTCCTGCGATTACCTGATTTGTCTTCAAAATAGCTGATTGAACTTTATGACCATCAGATTTAAGGCCCACAACCTCATCATTTATATAGTCGACACCCAGTTCTTTGTTTTTCGCTCTAAATAACTGCAACAAACTATAGGCATCAAACCACCCTTCGCCATGATTGCCGAGAGATCCGAGGGAAAGATCGGCACAATTTAGCCAGGGGAAACGATCATCGAGTTGCTTTGGTGATAGCAAACTTATATCTGCTCCAAGTGCTTTCTGAATTGCATTATTGCTTCTAAGGACATTTTCCCCAGCAGAGCCTGCTAGCAAGAGATAGCCTTTTTCCTGTAATCCTATATCGAGATCAACGTCTGATTGACTTCCATCTCTTAAAGCGAGGTGCTCTCCAACCTTGCGAAGAAAATCAATACCAAATAGGGAGATTTCAATATTTTCTGGTGTAGAAAACTGTTGCCGAATTGAAGCAGCAGAAAGGGTGGTTGAGGAACCTTTATAAGTATTATCTTTTTCAATGACGGTTATTTTACCGTCAAAGCCGGGGTCGTTTGCTATAAAGAAGGCTGCCGCACTTCCAATAATACCGCCACCGATAACCACTACATCTGATGCAAGATGCATAAATACTCCATTATTTATATTTTATACAAAAATACATTTACCTTATTTATATCCTCAATCAACAAAAATTAGAGAATGTTTGAAAAAATGCTTAATAAAAAACATGAAAATTCGAGGTATTATACTACCTCTTTTTTAAGTAGTTGTTTTTGTTAGTATATTTTAAACTCAAATAAATAAAACCGTTTGACAGGCTCATCTCTCTGTAATAGAACCCAACCACGCAAGAGCACAATGTGTGTCTTGCTCCCTATTACAACAGTATGCAGTGGCTCTGTTATATGAAAACTTATTCTGCTAAACCCGCAGATATTGAAAAAAAGTGGTTCGTGATTGACGCTGAAGGCGTTGTTCTCGGTCGCTTGGCTGTAGAAGTCGCAAATATCTTACGCGGTAAACACAAAGTGACTTATACACCACATATGGATTGTGGTGATAACGTCGTGATCATTAATGCCGAGAAAATTGCCCTTACTGGTAACAAACTCGCTGACAAAAAGTACTACTGGCATACCGGCCACCCGGGCGGTATTAAAGAACGTACAGCAGGTCAGATTCTTGAGGGTCGTTTCCCTGAGCGTGTGGTTCAAAAAGCTATTGAACGTATGGTTCCAAAAGGACCACTCGGTCGTCAGCAAATGAGCAACCTTCGTGTCGTTGTTGGTCCTGACCACAAACACGAAGCTCAGCAGCCTGAAGTTCTGGACATTGCGTCTAGAAACATCAAGAACAAGAGGAGCCAGTAATCAATGGCTGAAGAAATTCTCAACTCTTTGAGTGATCTTGGTGATGTAACTCCTGCTGCTGAAGAAAGCGCGATTGTTGCTGAACCTAAACTAGACGCACAAGGTCGTGCTTACGCAACTGGTAAACGTAAAGGTGCTATTGCACGCGTTTGGCTCAAGCCTGGTACAGGTGTTATTACGGTTAACGGTCGTGAAGAAATAGTTTACTTCGCACGCCCAGTTCTTCGTATGTTGCTTGCTCAACCATTTGAGACTGTTGAACGTACAGGTCAATTCGACATCGTTTGCACCGTAAAAGGTGGTGGTCTTTCTGGTCAAGCTGGTGCTATTCGTCATGGTATCTCAAAAGCTTTGACTTATTTCGAGCCAGGCCTTCGTCCTGCTCTGAAAGCTCGCGGCTTCATTACACGTGATGCCCGTGTTGTTGAACGTAAAAAATACGGTAAGGCGAAAGCCCGTCGTAGCTTCCAGTTCTCTAAACGTTAAGCTTCGAAAACAGAAGTTCAAAATATTTGGAAAGGGCTGCCTATTTGGCGGCCCTTTTTATTTTACAAAAAGTATAAATTTAAGAATGAATCAATACCTTTAGTGCAAAATGGCAGTCCCTCTTGTTGGACTAAACTCATCCGCCCAAAAAAGATATAACAGTAATATCTGTAGCGATGGGAAGTTCCAATCTTGGAGCAGACATGCAAAACAAGATAAAAACAGAGCAAAAAAAAATACCTCTGGGAAGGCCATTATCTCTTTCAAGGCTTTTCTACGACAGCCCTGTTTTTGTTCTCATCACCATTTTACTGATCGCACTAGGCATTATCGGTTGGCAAATTAATCGACTTCAATCGGATGTCATTCGAAGCCAATCAATTCAAAATGCGAGCTTATTAAGTAAAACTCTTACAGAATTTCGTACTCTTTATACAAAAGATGTGGTTGAGCGCATTCGAAATAGTGGTGTTATTGTCACTCATAATTTCACAGAACAAGAAGGCGCGATTCCTCTTCCCGCCACGCTCAGCATGCTCCTTGGCAATCGTTTTGAAGAACAGAACGGAGGGCTTACTGCCCGCCTTTACAGCCCTTATCCTTTTCCATGGAGAGCAAAAGAGGGCGGATTAAAGGATCAATTTGCAAAAGATGCCTGGAAGGCGTTGTCCGAAACCCCTCAACAACCTTTTTATCAATTTGAAACAGTTAACGGAGTACCCGTACTCCGGTATGCCATAGCTGATCTTATGCGACCAGCGTGCGTTAACTGTCATAATACTCGAACAGATACACCTAAGAATGATTGGAGAACAGGAGATCTCAGAGGAGTTTTAGAAGTCACAAGTTCGCTTTTAAAGCCTTTGGCTGTTAGTCAATCTGGCATACAACAAACAGCTATCCTCATGGGCGCTGTTGCCCTTTTCCAAATCTTGATCCTTGGGATGGTAATGCGCCACCTAAAAAGGGAACGCATAAGAGCACAAGGTTTTGCCAAGGAAGCCAATACTGCCAACAAGGCAAAATCAGAATTCCTAGCCATGATGAGCCATGAAATCCGGACACCTCTCAATGGTATTTTAGGGATGACACAATTGCTTTTAAGCTCCGATTTGGATCGTAAACAAAGAGAAAAGGCAGAAACAGTCATTACTTCAGGGCAATCCCTTCAGGCAATTATCAATGATGTTCTGGACATGAGTAAAATAGAGGCTGGTAAGGTTAACCTTGAGAGAATTAACTTCGACCTAAATGCTTTGCTTTCCAGTGTTATGTCCCCATTTCGACATATGGCAAGTGAGCAGGGAATTGATTTACGGGTCCAATCAAATATTGATGTTCTTGGACCATTAATTGGTGACCCTACAAGGTTAAGACAAATTCTTTGGAACCTTGTCAGCAATGCAATGAAATTTTCTGGGAGCGGACGGGTAACGGTTTCCTTGGAAAAGGTTGATCAGCCTTGTGAGAAAGTGACAATTTCAAGTGATTATGTTGTCCGGATTGATGTCATAGACACTGGGGTTGGTATATCCGAAGAGAATTTAGCTGATATCTTTAGACCATTTATTCAAGCTGATTTTTCCACCACGAGAGATTTTGGGGGTACTGGTTTGGGCCTAGCTATCGTTAAAAAGCTACTAGAGGCAATGGGGGGATCTATCGAAGTTCAAAGTCAATTGGGGCATGGAACACATTTCACGCTTTATATTCCATTTGAAAAATCTGACCCTGGGGCGAAAACAAACGTTATTCGACTAGACGGGCAAAGGCCCGTATCCGAAGATTTATCTCAACAATTCATATTGGTTGCCGAGGATAATATCGTGAATGCCACAATTGCGCGTGAGTTCTTGCAAAAAAATGGCCATATTGTAAGCCTTGCAAGCAATGGTTTAGAAGCAGTGGAGGCTGTTGGCAGTGGAGCCTATAATGTGGTTTTTATGGATATACACATGCCAGAAATGGATGGTGTCGAAGCCACAAAACATATCCGTAAAACCATATCCAAAGCCCGACTTCCAATTATAGGATTAACTGCCGAAGCGTTTGCGGATCGACATGCCCAGTTTAAAAAAGCTGGCATGAACGACATTCTCACAAAGCCCTATACCGAAAAACAACTGATTGCCGCCCTCAAAAAATATGCCACGCCTTTCCATGCAGAGCAACCAGTGCGAGAATTCCAAAATACGGAAACTTCTCAGGTTAAAAGGCCAATAGAAGAGGGGGATTATTCTAATGTTCCTATTGGAGATATTGATGGCCTCAAAGTGTTTGAACAAACCATAAGTAAAAAGATCTCTTGTGACTTACTCGATAAAACCCACGATAGTATCGTGCTATTGGTAGCTGACATCAAAAGCGGCTTGGAATCAAATGACCCGGAAAGAATCTTTAAGGCAGCCCATACGATTAAGGGAACAAGTGGCTCAATGTTTGGTCAACGGTTATCTCTCGTAGCACTGGAAATAGAGAATTGTTCTGATAATTTAGAAGAGGTAAGTAAACTTCTTCCAATTTTAGATCTTACTGTAGAGGCAACGTTCTCTTGGTGGCAAGAGTACGCTAATCCTGGGAAACACATATTCTAGGGCAATAAGGCCAGAGCACAAAAGGCTAATACATTTACGCCCTGACAGTCAGTACCTTGTCATCGTTAGCCGATGAATCTCTACCTAAGCTAATTTGCTATGATAACCTTCACGAACAGATCGTAAAACGGTGATGGTTTCCTCTTCAAGGAATCCTCGTTCAATTAAGCCGTGGATTGCTTCTTGGGGAATTAGAGGGGCGTTTGTGTCTACAATCTCCCATTCCCAATGACTATGTTGATAGACAAGACGACCTTTACCGGACCAATAATACTCTAAGATTGCCTTTTCGGCTTGTTCCATTTCCCGCCAATCAAAGCCATATATCTGGTGACGGATCTCAATTCCAGCCCTTGAAGACTCCCTCAACATACAACTGGCACCAGGGCTTTTCCCATCCCACAACAAGATCAACCCATCGGCATACTTTGCCATGTCCCGGTTTCTAAGCTCCCCGGCCTCGCGGCCATATTTAGCCCAATCGGCGTGCAGAACTTTTTTCGGAATATTTTTGCTCTCGGCCCAGCGTTCACCAAGCTCATCAACACCACGACAGCCACCGGAAACGACTTCCTCAACAGGCCAATCAATACTCTCAACAAAGGTTTCCAAAGCGTCGTAATCATCAATTGTACGGGAACCTGCAATGATAACTTTCATAGAACATATCCTTGGTTTTGCGCGAGAATATTTATTAAGATCAATAAGAATACCAGAGCTAGGACTTTATCCTTTTCACTTTTGAAAAGCACTGAGAGTAATTGTCGCAACTATTCTGCAGTTTAATAATTTGAGCATAAATTATATGGAGTTTGAAGTGGTAAAGGTAAGAGAAGCTGATCGTGAAGACATTGATATTGTTTACGATTTGATCAAAGCGATCGCGCGTCATCACGTTCAAGAACACTTTGTTACCATCACTAAGGATGAACTGGCCAAATCGGGGTTTTCTGACGATCCAAAATTTGGTGTGCTTTTAGCTAAAATCGATGGCGAAATAGTTGGGTACGTTTCCTATACCTGGAATTATTCAATCTGGTCTGGCTCTTCTTATATGAACATCGATGATATTTTTGTCTGGGAAAAACTTAGAGGTCACAAAGTTGGCGAAGCTTTAATGACAAATGCTCGGACAATATGTGAAAAGAAGGGTGTCCGGAGCATTAAATGGGAAGTTGAAGAAAACAATCAAAAAGCAATTAAATTCTATAAACGCCTTGGTACTGAAGTCAGTATCAAAGGCGTTTGTCGTTGGAGATTGTCGCCATCCCTATAGGCAAAAGAAGAAGATGTTACTTTAATAAATACAAACAGTAACACCTTCTTCTTAATCTAATTTAAGATCTCTATTCCGCAGGTTGAGGCAACGCTTTTGCGCCAAACACGACTTCATTACCCGGCCTTGGATTTCTTGGTACATTAAAGGCCAGGATAAGTGATATCACTGCCATACCGGCTCCGGCGACAAACACCATCCACATGTTTTCATCCGGGAAAGCATGACCAAACAGCACGGGTATGAATACCGCAGGGATATGATTGATCGAGAAACTAACCCCTGACGTGGAAGCAATATCCTTGGGGTCAGCAATTTTCTGCAGATAGCTTTTCTGAGCGATGGCAAAGGAAAAGAACAGATGGTCGAGCACATAGAGCACAGCAGCTATACTGGCATCCACCACGAGCGCATAACCGGAAAACACTAGGATCAGGCCAATATATTCACAAATCAGCGCGCGACGTTCGCCCCAGTTTGTAATGAATTTTCCGATCTTGGGTGCCAGCCAGAAATTGATCGCCTGATTGACAAGATAGAGCATGGTGATCTCTGCCACAGAAAAATCGAACTTAACCACCATCATAAAGCTGGCAAAGGCCACAAAGATCTGACGCCGGGCGCCCCCCATGAAGGTCAGGGCATAGAACAACCAATAGCGTTTACGCAACAGCATTTTTTTGTGTTGCACTTCTTTCGGTTGATAGGACGGAAAGGCTAACACAACAAACAGCACCATTATGATGGTCATGGTGCCACCAGCCAAATAAACCCACTTATAATCAAGGCCAAAGAACGTGAAGATCACCCAGATCATGCCATAGGCCGTGATCGATGCGATGGAACGCGCGGAAAGCTGTCGACCCATGGATAAGGGGGCGCGTGATTTATCCACCCATTGCAAGGTCAGGGACATCTGCACGGTTTCGTAATAATGGAAACCCACTGACATGATCACCGTGGTGACATAAAGCCCAAAAGCACTGGGGTAAAACCCGGTTACGGCAACACCAACCCCAAGCAGGATCAGAGACATCAATCCGAAAGTACGTTCTTTGATGACGAGCAGGAACAAAAGTGCGGTAACAACCAGGAGGCCGGGAATTTCGCGTACAGACTGCAAGATACCAATCTCGGCCAAGCCAAAATCCGCCTTTTCCACGACGAAGTTATTCAAAAGGCTCATCCAGGTGGCGAAAGCCAAGGGCATCGCGGCTGAGAGGATGATGAGACAACCTTCCGGCGTACGCCAGACTTCAGGTTTGAGATAATGACTAAGCGGCTTCATTACGGCGTAAATTCCCTTTAGATTTTTTGATTGCGCCCACAATAGCGATATGAATAACGGCTGTCTTGCGCTACCATGCCATAAGATATCGTCAAACGGACAAAGTTAACCCGAAGAAGATGCCATGAGGATTGAACCCGGCCCAGGCCAGCCACTGATCTCACTGCCACGCGATACGCCAGAACTGCTTCTACGCCCTGTAATGGTACGTGCGGCTAACATGCGTCCCGGTCGCCGGGTGTTACCACACAGCCATGAATGGTGCCAGTTGGCCTATGCCTCCGAAGGGGTACTGGCAATCTATACAGATCAAGGCAGTTGGGTGGTACCGCCGCAACGCGCGGTTTGGATCCCTCACGGTACCACACATGAAGTATACTCTCCACACGGCTCAAAATGGCGTGCGGTACATCTGGATAATGAATTTGCCCACAGCATGCCCGATACCTGTTGTGTGATCTCTGTTTCAACCTTATTAAAGGAAATGCTGGTCCACGCCGCGACCATGCCTGTCGAATATGATGAAGAGGGCGCAGATGGGAGGTTGATGCAGGTCTTGATGGATCAAATCCGATCGGCCAGAACCGTGCCCTTGCATCTTCCAATGCCCCTGGACGCCAGGTTACGCCGGATCACCGAATGTCTGATCAACGATCCTTCCGAGCCTCGTGGTTTGGAGGAACTCGCAGGCGAGGCGGGCGCAAGTAGCCGTACACTGGCACGGTTATTTTCCAAGGAGCTAGGAATGACTTTCCGCCAATGGCGCAGCCAATGCCGCCTGATGGCCTCTATGGAAAGATTGGCCCTCGGCGAGCCCGTCACCACCGTGGCAATAGATCTGGGTTACGACAGCCCCAGCGCATTCATCGCCATGTTCAAACGCACCCTAGGCAAACCGCCTGCAGCTTATTTCGGCGGGCGGTGAAAAGACCAAATATCACTTTTACGATTTTTAAAATTATAACTAGTTTAGAATAGGAAAGAGTCATGTCGTGATAAAAGCTGCTGTAATTATTGTTACAGGATTACCCGCAAGTGGGAAAACTACCGTTGCCAAAAAGTTGGCTGCGGGACTTGGTTGGCCGTTCTTAGATAAAGATGATTTTCTTGAAAAGCTCTTAAAAAAATATCCTGTGTGTTCATTTGATGACAGGAAACAGCTAAGTAGGTTGAGCGACGATCTTTTCTGGGCAAAAGCAGAAAATCTCAACAACGCAGTCTTAGTATCCCACTGGAAACCACGCCTTGGTGCCATCGACACAGGCACCGTAACTGAATGGATACCAAATAAATTCCGTAAGATAATCGAAGTCTATTGTGCCTGTAGGCCTCAAATTGCGATGAGCCGGTTCAAACAGAGGAAGCGGCATCCTAGTCACTTAGACAATTCAAGAACACCCAAGGACGTCGAGCGACAAATGATATCTTTAGCGGATGGGTATCCGCTAAATCTCGGCACCACTTTGTCGGTCAATACCGAAAAGTCCTATAATATAGATGATTTTCCATAATATAGATTATGCGAATCAAAACATTCCACGTAGAAGCCCTAAAACCGCCGTGTTT